>Ga0163111_10000125_pt1 | contig 43398 bp, 40 predicted proteins | sample CRUFie1St18metaG_FD_109645 | JGI IMG/M metagenome (GOLD analysis project Ga0163111, IMG submission 109645) | Marine microbial communities from the Costa Rica Dome - CRUD Field 142mm St18 metaG | ecosystem: Environmental > Aquatic > Marine > Oceanic > Photic zone | place: Costa Rica: the Eastern...
AAATGCACACCAGCCGCAAGCATATCGCGCATGCTTACACTCATAACTTTTCTCTCCGGGTTGGTTTATTGCTCGATTTCCCAAACTCAAACCCGCGACCTAAGCCTCAGGCACCCGTGAGTCTGTGACGAAACCGGCAACGTTATTTGCACTCATCTGACGAGCGCTCTTTATGCCGCAGCATTCGGCTCATTCTGCCCTCTTTCCGCACAATAGTTGCTGTGTAGAGCTAGGGTGTTCATGCCCTTACGGCTGCTTTTCCATCTACCTTGTGCTCAACGACCATGCAATCGACACCGAAATGGCCAATGTCATGGACTCTGAACGGCGCGCTTTATACCATAACCGCTCAGCTATAGAAATGAGTTTTAATATGGTGGCACGGATCGATAATGCGACCGATCTGGCAGGCATGCGCAGTGCTGGAAAAAAAGCGGCGGCAGTACTCGACATGATTGGTCCGTATGTACAGCCCGGCGTTACAACGGATTACTTGAACCAGCTCTGCCACGACTACATCGTCGATGAGCTGCAGTGCATACCCGCGCCCCTCAATTACGGCGGCGGTGGCGGCCAGGCGCCGTTCCCGAAGTCTATTTGCACATCGGTCAACCACGTGGTCTGCCATGGCATTCCGTCGCCGAGCAAAAAACTGAAAAATGGTGACGTCCTTAATATCGATATCACGGTAATCGATGACGGCTATCACGGTGATACCAGCAAAATGTTTTTTGCTGGCGAAGCCAGCGTAATGGCAAAACGCTTAGCCAAGGTCACCCAAGAATGCCTCTATCGGGGCATCGACGTGGTGCGACCGGGCGCACGTCTAGGCGACATTGGACATGCTATTCAAAGTTATGCCGAAGCCCAACGATTCAGCGTGGTGCGGGAGTTCTGCGGCCATGGTATTGCCAAAGTCTTTCATGACGATCCACAAATATTGCACTACGGCCGGCCCGGCACTGGGCAGGTGTTAGAAGAAGGGATGTGTTTCACTATCGAACCGATGATCAATGCGGGCAAGCGTCATATAAAGATATTGCCCGATCAGTGGACCGCAGTGACGAAAGATCACAAGCTTTCTGCACAGTGGGAACACACCCTCATGGTCACTGCTGAGGGCAGCGAGATCTTCACCCTGCGCGACGAAGAGCGGCTGTAACGCTGCATGAATCTAGCTTCCGCCACTGCAGCACGTCGCCAGCGCCTTACCGAGGTCACTAAAGCCCTAGCTGAGCGTTACTGGCAGAATCATCCTGTCGAAGAACTTATGGACGACCTAACAAGCTCGGTCGATGAATTGGTATTAGACGCTTGGCAGCAACATCTTAGCGCGCACAATGACGTAGCCCTATTCGCTGTGGGTGGCTATGGCCGCCGCGAACTGCATCCCGGATCCGATATCGACCTGTTGGTACTGGCCAAACGACCCGAAAAGCTGCGCACTCCAATCGAAAATTTTCTGCGTGATGTCTTCGACTTAAACCTCGAGGTTGGCCACAGTGTTCGCGACGTTAAAGGCTGCCTACAACAAGCTCGCGCGGACATAACAGTTGCAACCGCGTTGCTTGAGCGCCGGGTAATGGCCGGTGATATGACCTTAGTACGCAAACTCGATGAGAAACTAAAACCCGATCGAGTGGGCTCCGCAGATGAATTTTTTCGCGCCAAGTACGAGGAACAAACGCAGCGCCACGATAATTACCTGGACACCGACTACAACCTCGAGCCCAATGTAAAGACATCCCCCGGCGGCCTACGTGATATTCATACCGCTCTGTGGATCTGCCTACGGCAATTCGCGACCACAGATACCGAACAGTTAGTCGCCCTTGGAGTGCTGACCGACCAAGAGCGCCGCTGGCTCGAGGATGGCCGGCGTTTTTTGTGGTGGGTACGCTTCGGACTACATCTGATCGTAGGACGCAAAGAAGACCAATTGCGGTTTGCCCACCAACGTGAGCTAGCCCAGCGGCTGGGATTTGTGGATACCGATGCGAAATCAGGCGTAGAGCGCTTTATGCACCACTATTATCGCCACGTACTCGCGCTGACCGAAGTCAATGACATCATCATCCAATTTTTCCGCGAGCGCTCTGACAAACCACGACGCGACAAAGTGGAAACGATCAATGACGATTTTGTGCTGCGCAATAAGCATATTGAGACTCAGGGCGAGGACGTATTTCGCAATAATCCAGCGGCGCTACTGGAAATGTTCGTCATCATTGCACACCGGGAGGATGTTGAAGGAGTCAGCGCCGCTACCATCCGGCTGATACGCGAATCCTTGCATCTAATCGATGACAGTTTTCGCAACAAAGCTGAACATACCCAACTGTTTATGCGCTTGCTTAAGGCCCCCTTTAACATTGTCACCCAGCTCACGCGGATGCGTCGATATGGTGTGCTGGCGCGTTACATACCAGAGTTTGGACAAATCGTCGGGCAGATGCAGCACGACCTTTTTCATATCTACACCGTAGATGCCCACACGATGATGGTAATCGGCAACATGCGCCGATTTCGCTATCCAGAGGCGATGCAGCATGCGCCGGTAGCCCATCAGTGTGTGCAAGCAATACCTAAACCAGAATTACTGTACATCGCCGGGCTCTATCACGACATTGGCAAGGGGCGCGGTGGCGACCACTCAGAGCTGGGAGCGGTCGATGCCCGACTGTTCTGCCAGCGTCATCAACTGAACGCTGCAGACACCGACACCGTATGCTGGCTGGTAGAGCGGCATTTGTATATGTCCAGCGTATCCCAGCATCAGGACATTTATGACCCCGAAGTAGTTCAGGACTTTGCCCGCGAGGTGCGCTCTGAAATGCGCCTCAATTATCTTTACGCATTAACCGTGGCGGACATAAACGCGACCAATCCAACGCTTTGGAACAACTGGCGCGCCAGCTTGTTGCGCCACCTATTTAACGAGACACGCAAAGCTTTGAAGAACGGTCTAGCATCCTTACCCGATCGCGCCGACGCGATCAAAGCCTGCCAAGAGAGCGCTCTGGAACGCTTGCAGGACGCAACCGAAACCACACCGCAACAAATTAATACGCTATGGCAGGACCTAGGCGAAGATTTATTTTTGCGCCATCCGCCAGCGCAAATTGCGCAACTGACTGAACACTTACTTGAGCACAACCGTGCCGATGGGGTTTTCGTGCACCTTGAAGACACACCAACGCAGTCCGCGAGCGAGGGTGCGACCCTGATTTATCTGATGCTAGCCGACCGACCTGGGGCATTCGCTGCAATCGTCACCAGCCTCAGCAAGCTGAATCTGTCCATCGTCGACGCAAGAATACATACCAGTGCGTCGGGCCAGTGTTTTAATACAGTGACCGTGCTTAATCACGCGGGTGAGGCAATTGCGGAGCAAGACAGTCTCAGACAGCGTATCTGTGATTCGTTGCGCAAAAGCCTGAACGACGAAACTCTAGATACTGCCGGCGAAGAGCGCCGCATATCTCGACAACTTCGGGAACTGCCCTGGCCAACCGAGGTCGAGGTCACTACCGAAGACAACTTGACCACCATCAGCATCCTTGCCGCAGACCGCCCAGGGCTGCTAGCACACTTAGGATTATTGTTCATGGAATTGAAACTCACCCTGCGCTCGGCGCGAATTACTACCCTTGGGGAACGGGTAGAGGACATTTTCATCGTGCAAAACGAGCGTGGCGAGGGCCTCTACGACACCGAGGAAATTTACACCTTACAGCATACGTTGAGACAGCGACTCGATAGCGAACTAGGCAAAACAATCGGAGTATAAGTGCCTTGGCGACTAACCCAAAACTCGACCTACTACAGTCCTACCCGTTCGAGAAACTCAGAGCGGCACTGATCAACAGCCACTATCACGGCGATCTTGCGCCGATACCTTTATCGATCGGCGAACCCAAGCATCCGCCCCCGCAGTTTGTTATCGACGCTCTAAGCGATAGCGGCGCCTTGGCCCAACATCTTGCCACCTATCCGGCAACACGCGGTAGCGACGCCTTACGTCAGGCCATCGCTGACTGGTTGCGTAAACGTTTCACCGTGAGCGCTTCGGCCGAGCGCCATATTCTGCCAGTAAACGGCACCCGGGAAGCGCTGTTTGCATTTGCCCAGGCCGTGCTCAGCGGACAGGGGTCAAGCCTTGTCGGCATGCCTAATCCGTTCTACCAAATCTATGAAGGCGCAGTATTGCTGGCAGGCGCAACGCCATTTTTTCTCGCCAATACTGCCTCGAGAGGCTATCAGGCCGATTTCGACGACGTCGCTGCAGCAACTTGGGATGCCATGGAGCTGCTATACATCTGCTCCCCGGGCAACCCAACCGGACATTTAATCAGCGACGCGCAGATGCAACACTTGATCGAACTCGCGCATCGCCACGACTTCATTATTGCTGCAGACGAATGTTACTCGGAGATTTACTTTTCCGAACAAACACGACCCAGTAGCCTGTTGGCCGCAAGCGACGCTATGGGCAACCCAGACTTTGCTCGATGCGTGGTATTCCATAGCTTATCCAAGCGCTCTAACCTCCCGGGGTTGCGCAGCGGCTTTGTCGCTGGCGACGCCGATATAATCGAAAAATTCCTGCAGTATCGGACCTACCATGGCTGCGCAATGGGCACACACCAGCAGCATGCCAGCACTCTGGCCTGGCAGGATGAAACCCACGTCCAAGAGAATCGTGCGCGTTACCAAGAGAAGTTCGAGGCGGTGAGCGATATTTTGCAGCCCCATTACGACCTGCAGCAGCCGGATGGCGGCTTTTATCATTGGCTGCCAACGCCAACGGACGATCTAAGCTTTTGCCAGTCTCTGTTCGCGCAACAGCACATCACAGTGATGCCGGGCTCATTCTTAGGCCGTGATCAACCCAGTTTGGGCAACCCCGGAGCCAACCACGTCCGCGTGGCTTGGGTGGCGCCATTAGCAGACTGCGTCGAGGCGGCCCATCGACTGGCTGAGTTTGCCAATGACGTGCGTAGCGATTAACGACCGTACCGACGCACCAGCTAAATATTGCGTAGCTGTAGTATTATTCTCCGTCGAACTTATTGCGCCCTAGGCACAATCCTAACAACTATTTAACGTGAAGGAATCATGACAGATATTTTTGCTTTCGGCCTTGGCATAGCCCGGTACAGTGCCAGCGGCACCATGTTGGACTGCTTTTTCCCTCAGCCGCTACTCACGCCTGAAGGCGAGCTGGCACAGGCCATTACCGAACTACCCACGGGTGCCAGCGAGATCAGCGCCAACCAAGCTCATGCATTAAATCAGGCTTCCGGCGGTGATTTGCTTGCCGAAAAATTAGCCGACTCAGCCCAACACCTGATCGCCGTTCGCCTTGATAGCGACACCGCGATCGCGAGCACTGCCGAGGCATATCTTAAGCTGCACTTGCTATCTCATCGTTTATGTCTGCCAAACAGTCTGAATCTGGACGGCATATTCGCGCATCTGCCAAATATTGCCTGGACGTCAGCTGGCCCTATCGCGGTGGAAGATTTACCCGAGGCAATCTCTAAGGCACATCTAGAGAACACTCAACTAGAAGTATTTGCTGTGGACAAATTTCCGAAAATGGTCAATTACGTCGTCCCGGCCGGGGTTCGTATCGCCGATGCTAGCCGTATCCGCTTAGGCGCATATCTCGGTGACGGCACCACCGTCATGCATGAAGGTTTTATTAACTTTAATGCCGGCGCGCTTGGACCGAATATGGTGGAGGGCAGAATTTCTCAGGGTGTGACCCTGGGGTCAGGGACTGACCTCGGCGGTAGTGCCAGTACTATGGGCACCCTTTCAGGTGGCGGCAATATCACGATTAGCGTTGGTGAAAATTGTTTAATCGGCGCCAACGCAGGTACCGGAATTCCTCTCGGCGACCGCTGCACCATCGAGGCGGGTCTGTACATTACCGCTGGCATGGGGATCTCCTTGGTCGATGAGTCCGGTGACGTTATGGGCACTGTGAAAGCTCGAGAACTGGCCGGCAAATCAGATATGTTGTTTATTCGCGACAGCCAGAACGGCAACATAATTTGCCGCACTAACCGTCAAGCCATCGAGCTCAACGATCAACTGCACCAACACAACTGACGCCAATGAACTCCGATAATTCCGTACTAGACCTCACTTGCGAACTCATTCGGCGCGTTTCGGTAACCCCCGAGGACGCTGGCTGCCAAGAAATCATCGGTGACCGCCTACGCAAATTAGGATTTTCCGTGCGTCAGCTAAATGCCCATGGCGTTCACAACTTATGGGCCAGTTTTGGCGACCGTGGCCCTCACTTAATGTTCGCCGGGCACACTGATGTCGTCCCCTCTGGACCCGTAGAGGACTGGCAAAGTCCGCCCTTTGAACCGACCCTTGAAAACGGTCTATTGGTTGGCCGCGGAGCTGCGGATATGAAGTCGAGCCTCGCATCCATGCTCATAGCAGTAGAGGAACATATTCAGCAGCACCCCAACCTGCCCGGGACATTGAGCTTTCTCATTACCAGCGATGAAGAGGGCGACGCCATTCATGGCACCGCCCATGCCATTCGCGAACTGAACACCGAGGGCATTCGGCCAGACTTTTGTATCGTCGGAGAACCCAGTTCGCACAAACAACTGGGGGATGTGGTCCGCTGTGGTAGACGCGGCTCCCTGAATGCCAGCCTCACCGTGCAGGGCATCCAGGGCCATGTGGCGTATCCAGATGATGCAGACAACCCAATCCATAGAGCTATGCCGGTACTTGCCACTCTGGCTGCAACAACTTGGGACCAAGGCAACGACTTTTACCCACCCACCTCCCTGCAGATCTCAAATATCCAATCAGGCACCGGTGCCAGCAATGTTATTCCTAGCAGCCTGAGTGCAGACTTTAACCTCCGGTTCAATACCGAGCAGACTGCCGATGGACTGCAATCGAAGATTGAGGAAATCTTTCACGCCTCGGGACTAAAGTTCAGTATCGACTGGCGACTTTCCGGCGAGCCGTTCCTTACTCGATCGGGCAAACTCAGTGCGGCGGTCGATAAGGCAATACAGGATGAGACCGGTCTAACAACTGAAATGAGCACTTCAGGTGGGACTTCTGATGGGCGCTTTATCGCGCCATGGGCTAATCATCCCGCTGGACCGGTAGAGGTAATCGAACTGGGACACATCAACGCTACTATTCACAAAGTCAACGAATCGGTGCGCATCGACGACCTGCAGCCTCTCACACGCATCTATAACGACATCATTAACAATATATTTGCAGACGCCCAGAGCAGCCGGTGAAGCGATTCGCAACGATTTCTGTCTTGGTGCTGCTGCTCGGTGCACCAATAGCAATCGCAACGCTGCCGGCGAGTCTGCTGAAACACGCAGTTGCTCGCCTACCAGGTGTCGACGCTATTCGCTACAACGGTTCAGTTTGGAATGGTCAAACCACACTGATTATCCGCGGTGGCCCAACAGGCGAGTTGCACTGGCACCTGAGTAAACTGCGCGACCCGGCGAGCCCGGCGCCATTCAACTTGCAGCCTACCTTCAATTGGTCTTTTGCTAATGCGGAAATCAAAGTCGAAGGCAGTGTTGGTCTAGGGTCGGCAAGTGCGGTACTACAAACCGAAGGCGCCATCGACAGTGCGGCTATCGCCACGCTACTGAATCAATTCGATATTTTTCTCAGCGGTAACTTCACCTTGGCCCCTAGCGCAGTGCGCGTGCCGTATAACACCCAATCGTTGACACAGATTAAGTTAGCTCATCCTATTGAGTTGGTATGGAGCGGCGGCCAAGTCAGCTACATCCTGTCGAATCGCTTCAACCAAGTTGCCTTACCGAGCCTCCAAGGGCGTTTGAGCCTCGACACCAACGGTGATGCTAGGGCAACAATTACCCCGCAATCAGAGCAAACCGAGTACCTGGATTTAACGCTGCGCAACAACGGTTGGGTACATATACGCCTACGCCGGCGATTTTTTGATCTGGTCGACCAACCGTGGCCCGGCAATCAAGCCGCCGATGAAGTCGTTATGGAGATTGAACGGCAAGTTCTATAGCCCCCAGAAGCCCCTCTAACTGCGTGTTTTCGGTGGTATTATGCGCTGAAACTCGGACAATACCCTGCATTCGCTATAAACCGAAAGTCGCGGACTCAATGTTAAGAAAACATCATGCCGATACATGAATACGCCGTAAAACTTGCAGCACCCGTACGCTGGATTTTGATCCTTGGCATCGTGGCGACCGTTTTAAACACAGCTCGAAGTATGCTCTATCTTCCAGACGCACCAATTACTAACGCAACCCGAGGCGGGACCTCTACCCCAACCGCTAGCTCGACTAAGGCTGTGGATATAAATGCGTTAGTAAACCTGCATCTTTTCGGCAAACCTGCTCGCCAGCAAGGCACGGTGCCGCAAAGCGTTGCCAATGCTCAGGCGACCCGCTTACCACTGGAGCTAAAGGCCGTTTTTGCGGCATCGGAAAACACCTTGTCTGCAGCAATTATCGGGCAGAAAGGGCAACGTGCGCGTTTGTATACCGTCGGCGAGAGCGTGCCTGGCAATGCCGTGCTCGCAGAGGTCTACTCACAACAAGTGCTATTACGGCGCGCAGGCAAGCTCGAGTCACTGGCATTTCCAGCCAGCACATACAAGGCCCGCAGCAAGTCCCCAACGACCACACTTGCAACCAACGTTCCGGTCGCAAGCGGCGATCAACAGAAAAATAACCAGCCATCAGCAGAACCGGTGGCCGTCCGGGATTTGCCCACACAGCCTAAGGTCGCCGAGGAGTTAGCATCAGCGACTCAACAACTTTTAGCCGACCCTGGAGCCGCCATAGAGCAACTGGGACTTACTGCAAGCGCTGGTGGCGGCTATAAAGTCGGTGGGGTTGCCAACTCTCCCTATTTGCAAACCGCAGGGCTGAAGGCTGGAGACATCATCTTCTCCATTAACGGCACGCCGATGAGTAATGTTAATAACAATAAAACGTTGCTTGCCGAGCTTATGGCTAGCGGCAGAGCCCGACTAGAGGTGATGCGTAATAATCAGCGATTCGTCATTACCGCTTCACTTCCAACAACCAGATAATTCGTGAGTATTCCTCTAATGCACCATCGCACCACTTTAACGACCTTATTACTTTTAAGTATGGCTGTTTGGCCCACACAACTCCCCATGGCGGAAGACGCAGGCCAAGAAACCTGGCAGATGGCCACCAAGGGCGCGAATATCCAGGAATTTGTCGCTCAGGTCGCAAGAATTACCGGTAAGACATTTATCGTGGATCCAAAGTTAAAGGGCCAAGTGACCGTGATCTCGGACACGCCCTTAGGCAAGGACGGGGTTTATGCATTGTTTCTCAGTGTGCTGCGACTGCAAAACTACACTGCCGTGCCTTCTGGCGACGTAATTCGAATCCAGCAGAGCGCCACCGGTAAACAAACACCCGGGGTATTGGGTCGGCCTGAAGCCGCAGCCCCAGAAGAGTTAATGACCGAAGTGATCGCGGTGCAAAACACCGCTTCAGATGAACTACTGAAGCTATTACGACCACTAATCCCGCAGTACGGCCACATTGGCAGTGTTACCAATCCCAACGTAGTGATCATTTCCGACCATGCCGACAATATTCTGCGTCTGAAAAAGCTTATTCGCGAAATCGATGTGGCCGACGAAGATGAAGTAGTCATGGTGCCACTGCAGGAAGCCTGGGTAGGTAACGTCGCGGCAATCTTGGAAAAAGTCGCGCCTGACCAAATCGGTAGTGCCGCCAAGGGACCCACCAAGGTCCAGGTCATTGCCAATGAGCGCAACAACTCCCTAGTGCTGCGCGGCAAACCTAGGCCCATCGCCGAAGTGATGAAGATCATCGACAAACTGGATCGACCCGCTACCACGACTGACTCTACCCAAGTGGTTCTGCTCAGTCATGCGGATGCCGAAAACATAAGTAAAATATTAACCAGCGTTGTGGGGCAGTCTTCCAAGGCGAGCAAAGAGGCCAATCAAGATGTCACCATTGCTGCTGACACAACCCTCAACGCAATCGTGGTGAAAGCAGATCCAGGCACCATGAGCGAGATCCTGTCGCTGCTGGAAAAACTTGATACACCGCGTGCTCAGGTGATGATCGAGGCTGCCATTGTCGAGGTAGCCATTGATGAAGGCAGTTCTCTGGGCGTGGAAATGGCCGCAGGCGATGAAGGCGGCGACAGCGTGCCTCTCGTCAGCACCAGCCTAAATGGCGTGATCAGCACCCTTCTGGCAGGCACAATTAGCCCAGACAACAGCCAAATCTCGGTAATCAACGGTCTGTCATCGATCACTTCACCTACCTTAGCCGGCGCAAAAATAGATACCGAGGGCGTCTCCTTCGGCGCCGTCGTTAATGCTCTCGCTAACAATTCCGATGCGAACCTGCTGTCGACACCGAGTATTCTGACGCTGGACAATCAAGAAGCAAAAATCTTGGTTGGCCGTGAAGTGCCCTTTCGCACCGGTTCATTTTCAACAACCGGTGACGGCACCAGCAATCCATTCACAACAGTGAATCGACAAGATGTGGGGATTGAGTTAGTGGTCACGCCCCATGTCTTCGAGAACAACGACGTGCGGATGGAGATTTTGCAAAAAATTACTAACGTAATTAACACCCCAGTAGGCGGCTCCGCTTTCGCGGATGTTGTGACCTCAAAGCGTACGATTGAGACCACCGTACTCGCAGCCGACGGCCAGACCATCGTCCTTGGCGGCCTAATCCAGGACGATATCAACAGCACCAATGTAAGAGTACCCGTCCTGGGCAAGATTCCATTACTGGGTGCCCTATTCCGATCGACTACCCAAGACCGGACGAAAACCAACTTATTGGTGTTTTTGCGACCAACAATCTTACAAAGCACTGAAAATTCCACCCAACTAAGCCTCGAGCGGTACCAGCAAATATGGGAATTAGATCAGCCTAAGAATAGCCAACCAGCCTCGGTTAACGACTTAGATGGTCTGTATAGCGGTCAAAGACCGGAATAACCCGGATCCTCAGCCGCAGCGATTGATGCCATCATGAGATTGTTTTTCGGCTTATATTATCGGGTGATTCGTTGGCTAACCCAGCCCTCGTTGAGTGGCCAAGTGGAGTTGGACCCGCACAGCCAAGTCGTTTACGTACAGTCGCAACGGGTGCTCTCGGACCTGTTCATTCTCGACCACGCGATCCGTGGCAGTGACTACCCGTCGCCTCTGAGTCCACTGGAATTTAGCGACTGGAAATTAACCCGACGCACCTTTGCATTACGACGTCCGGTGGCCGGCCGGATGACCATGCAAACTTACTCAGAGCGCATGCTCAGCCTTGTTGATGCTCCAGACTCAGTAAAACGCAATATCGTAATCGTGCCATTTACCGTATTTTGGGGCCGCTCCTTAGCACCCAAGGGCAGTTGGCTGCATGCACTGACCAGCGAGAGCGGCGAACTTTCCGGACGCTTCAAACGCACCGTCTCTCTACTCATCAATCGGCACGATATCCATGTGCGCTGTGGCGACCCAATTGCTTTGGCAGAGATCGCTAATCTATCCAAGGGCCGCGACATTGCGATCCGGCGCACAGCGCGCTATTTGCGGGTCAAACACCGCCAGCAGCGCGAAACCACACTGGGGCCGGAGTTTACTCACCGCAACGCGCTCATCGAGACTCTTATCGTCAGCGAGCAGGTGCGCAAAACCATGGGCGAACTGGAGCTTACCGGCCAGTCACCTCAGAAACTTGGACGCCTGGCACGACGCCACGCAAAATCTATTGTCGCGAACATGTCCCACGGCAAGATTCGTGTGTTCTTGTCCTTACTCACCTGGTTTTGGAACCGTCTCTACAGTGGCGTCAATGTTGCAGGCGTCACGCCTCTGGCGCAAAGCAGTGATACCCACACTCTCATCTATGTGCCCTCCCATCGCAGTCATGTGGACTACTTGGTATTAAGCTATACATTGTACCTGCAAGGCTTGATGATCCCTCACATCGCCGCGGGCGACAATTTGAATATGCCGCTGGTTGGACGCTTTCTGCGCGGCGGCGGAGCTTTCTTCATGCGCCGGAGTTTTCGCCAAGATCCGCTCTACGCCAGCGTTTTTGCCGAGTACGTATATCAGCTAGCTCAGCGCGGTCACTGCTTAGAATTCTTCCCTGAAGGTGGACGATCGCGCACGGGGCGTTTGCTACCGGCTAAATTCGGCTTGCTTAAAATGTGCGTTGACAGTCAACAACGCGGCCTCCCAAAGCCATTAGCCTTTGTGCCTGTTTATTTCGGCTATGAGATTGTCCTCGAGGGCAGCAGCTACCTATCGGAGCTAAGAGGCGCGGATAAGAAGCGTGAGAGCCCGCTAGACATACTGCGCAGCCTCAAGCTAATCCGCAAAAATTTCGGTGAATTACACGTCAACTTCGGCACGCCGATAAAACTCGACGAGTGGCTTGAGCAATACCAAGATAGCCACTCAGACGATGCACAGCTTTTGCCACGTCTTGGTAACGACCTGATGCAGGCGATTAACCGTCAGGCCAGTGCCAACCCGATCAACCTAGTTGCCAGTGCAATTCTCACCGCTGACAAACAAGCCATGCCAGAACAACAACTGCTCGTGCAGTTGCAGCACCATCAGCAGTTAATCCGCGATCTTGGTGGCGATGAACACCTAACCAACCCCAGCATTGGCCCGGAACAATTGGTTCAGTCGGCAGAAAATTTAGGGTGGCTGCATCGAGAAACCCAGCCATTCGGCGATGTTTTATCCTTACAGCCGGTGAATGCGGTCATGCTAACCTGGTATCGCAACAATATAATGCATCTGCTCGCCCTACCTTCATTAGTCGCCTGTCTGATTGTTAATCGCAGACGCGGCATATCCCTAGAGCGCCTAGAGTCTGGTATTGAACTCATCTATCCCTACATAGCCGAAGAGCTAAGCGCTAATCACAATGCCAACACTGAGGCGACATTAGCCTCAATGGCCAAATTAGGTCTGGTGCGCAGAGAGGCCGATATCATCTTGCCGGCGGCACAGCACAGCGAACAACGCCTACCGCTCTTGCAGATGTCAAAGTTGGTTAACGAAACGCTAGAGCGCATGTACATCGTGCTTAGCCTTGCCCACCATGGTCAATACACCCGCGAGAATTTGTGCCAACGCAGCCAGCTCGCAGCACAACAAATGGCGCGGCTGCATGGGATCAACGCACCGGAATTTTTCGATCAAGGCCTGTTCGATCGATTTATAGATGCGCTGTTGGCAAATCAGCATCTCCTAACAGATGACGCGCAATTGCTTGTGACCAATTCGACCATTGCTGAGACGTTACATAACGCCCGCACCGTCATTGATGACAAGATCAGATTTGCGCTTATACCGCTAATGCATGGATAGCGATTGAGCTCTTGCGCTTATACCGGCAAATAAACATCAAAGCGGATACTTTTGCCTTTAATCTGAAACGCGGACAACGCGTCCTTCGGGTCTTTTAGGCGCCGTTTTACCACCACTCGGGCCGCTGCACAGCTTCGCGCTAATGCAATCTGTCGCTGCAGATCGTCACCGTCGTCTGACTCATTATGAGCGCTCAGCTCTCTTAAAAGCTGTAGGCCGAGATTTGGCAGCGCCGTTTTTCGGCGCGGCGGGAACATGGGATCCAAGTAAATTACATCCCAGCCCGGAGAGTCGCCCATAAAATCCATGCAGTCTCCATGCTCAACAGTGACACGACCAAAGGCTTGGTCATGCTCGCGCAGTAGCAACCAGATCAGCGTATTGCGTTCCACCATTGTGACCGTGCAACCTTGGGCAGCAAGGGTCATGCCGTCAGTGCCAAATCCAGCACACGCATCAAGAATCCGCCGCTGGCCCTGGGGCACACCACAGGCTTTACTCAACTCAGTCAGCTGTGCCGCCTTCGCCCGTCTTTGAATATGCTGCTGCGGCAGTCGATACGGCTGTTGATGCCCGGGCATTAACAAACCGAGGCCCAATTCGTCTAACACTAACGCCGCCTCGGTGCGCGGTGACACCAGCACTTGGCTTAATTCAGAGGCGTTGACCTGCATTGTCTGACACCAGGGCGTAAACGTCTGGGCGCGCTCGTCTTGCTCGGGCAAATAAAACAGCGGGACCAAAATTGTCGCTACGATGTTGCGCCGCTGCGACGCTTGCGCCATGGGGAGTCGCCTTGGACATAAATCGGCAGCGCGAATTCAGCACTGACGCTGCGCCCTGCAGCATGGGTCGAGCGGGCAGTACTGAGCATCGCCTGAGCATCAGGTATTACCTCCCCGTGACTGCATGCCTTAAGCTCATCAGGCAGCCAATCTGGGATAGCCCCTATTGTCGCAATCGTTGGCGGCTGCAGATCAGCGGATGCTGCGATATCTCGTATCCACTCCGGCGCGGTATCACAGAGTTGATCCGTATGCTGCTGTGACCACAATCCGGGGCCACCAGCATGCACAGAGACATAGAATGACTGAGCGCGACTTGGCACGATGCACATCACCCGCTCTACACTGGGAGGACACTGCGCCCAGGAACGCACCAGAATATCCGAGCAACGCTGGGGTACCACAGGACAACCACAGGCCATAGCAACACCCTGCGCCACCGAAGCAGCAATACGGACACCTGTGAAGCCTCCGGGACCCGCACTAAAACTTACCAATTCAGTGTCGCGAACAGCCAAGCCGGCACGCTGGTATAGGCCATCCAGCATGGGAATAATTTCTTGATTGTGTCGCCGTTCTAAGCGCTGAGTATCAGCAAAAACGTCATCGCCAATCGCCAGCGCCACGCTACAATGGGGCGTAGAAGTATCAATACAAAGAGTAATCGTCATTGGCCCAGCATAGCCAAGCATTAGACCTGGAGGAAGCGCTGACCGCGATTCGGCAGCAATTACCTTCGCCACAAGAACAAGAAACTTGCGTCCTCGATGAGGCCCTTGGCCGTGTCTTGGCCAAGCCCATTGATGCTGCACTGCCGCTGCCGCCCTTCGTGGCGTCAGCCATGGACGGCTACGCCGTCCGCAGCGCAGACGTCAATGCAAATAGCGCTTATACACTGAAAGACGTGGGCACTAGTTTCGCAGGACATCCGTATCCCAACCCTATCGCACCGGGACAGTGTGTGCGCATATTTACCGGCGCTCCGCTGCCTGCAGCAGCCGACTTAGTGATCGTGCAGGAGAATGTTGCAGACCAATCAGGCGAGCTTGTCACCTTTGTGCCACACACAACACAGGAAAGTCACATCCGCGAGGTCGGTAACGATGTCGATAAAGGCCAGCGTCTGGCGGAGTCTGGAGAGCGCATCACGCCCTTTATGCTCGGCCAGTTCGCAGCAGCAGGTATCAGTACGCTACAGGTTTTTCCCCGAGTCAGGGTTGGCATCTTCTCTAGCGGAGATGAGTTACGCGACCCTGGGACGCCAGTAGAGGAATTAGCTTACGGGCAAATATACGACTCCAATCGCCTGACCTTGGCGAAGCTTCTTGATGATTTACCCATTCATTGCATTGACCTAGGCTGCCTGCCTGATGACCCCAACAAAATCGATGACGCGTTACAGCTCGCCACCGATACATGCGACGTGCTAATTACCAGCGGCGGCGTATCGGTAGGAGACGCTGACTATATTGTTGAACGTATTCGCGCGCAGGGCGAACTCGCCTTTTGGCGCCTCAATCTCAAACCGGGCAAGCCATTAGCCTTTGGCGAGATTCGTGGGCGTTGGATATTTGGTCTGCCCGGCAATCCAATTTCCACCATTATTACCGCATTACTGGTGGCGAAGCCCGCGATCGCTCATCTTGCCGGCACAGTCATGCCCACCCCAATGAAAATCCCAGCGATACTGAAGAGCTCTATAACCCATACAACAGGGCGCACCGAGTATCAGCGCGGGCAGTTTACCTTTGACGGCAGTGGTTACTCGGTAACTCATACCGGAGAGCAAGGATCGAATCGCCTGAGCAGTTTTCGTCATGCCAATTGTTTAATTGAAGTCGACAAAGCTCAGGGCGATATGCACATAGGCGACCAAGTACTAATTCTGCCGCTGACTAATCTATTGCATTGACCTGCAACGGCAATAGCCGCGACCATGGCCGGGCAAAGCCCACGACCGCACTACTGCGCCAGACTTTGGGCGATCGCATCTTGGATCGCAGACACCTCACCCTGACCATCAATCTCGACGTAGCGAATACCATCCTGACCTTGATAGTAGGCGATCAGCGGCTGCGTCTGTTCTGCGTATACGGACAAGCGTTCACGCACGGTCGCTTCCGTATCGTCCGGTCGCTGCTGCAACGGCTCACCCGTGACATCGTCGATGCCTTCCTGTTGCGGCGGATTGTAAATAACGTGGTATACGCGCCCGGAACCAGGATGCACGCGACGGCCGGTTATACGGGCTACCAGTTCTTCATCGTTGACCTGAATTTCTAGCACCGCATCTATAGGTACGCCAGCCTCTCGCATCGCTTCGGCTTGGGGTATTGTTCGCGGGAAACCGTCGAACAAAAAGCCGGCGGCACAATCTGGCTGGGCAATGCGCTCTTTCACCAGTTCGATGATAATGTCATCCGATACCAGTGCTCCCGAATCCATCACAGCCTTGACGCGTTGACCCAATTCACTGCCGGAACTCACCGCCGCCCGCAACATATCTCCGGTCGAGATCTGCGGGATATTCAAGCGTTCCTGAATAAATTGCGCCTGAGTCCCTTTTCCGGCACCCGGGGGTCCCAAAAGAATAATTTTCATTCCTTGCTCTCCAATCTTCCCATATATCTCTGATCGACCCATGTTTCTCAGGCCGATACAGAATACTTTCTCTTTTTTCTTGAGCTATGACGCGTCCGCCGCCAAACGAGTAACGTCCTCCACATCCTTCAGCAGCATGATCAGGCTCATGACCTGTAGCAGTTGTCGATTGTCTTGAAGTTCTGCCTCCAGCGAGATGATAGCTTGCCCAGAGGAATTACTCACCTTGGCGGAGGCGCCCATTAGCGATACCTTCCAAGCAGCCAGCAATTGTGTGATGTCATTCAACAGCCCGGCTCGATTCATAGCCACCACCTGCAGAGTCGCAGCCCCAGAAAATTCAGGGGTTTCTATCCCAGGTAAGCCCGGTTGTGGTACTACCGAGATTGATGAGCCCTGAGACTCAAGTACCTGCGTTAGCAATTCGATATAGCTGAGTTCCCCAGTCGCAACGGCGCAAAAAAACGACGCCTCTTCAGAATAACTAGAGTGACTAATGCAGCTCTTTATAAAATCAGCATCACTATGCGCTAAGCCAAGCTTTCGTTTAAAATCAATTAACAGTACTCGACCTGATAAAACTAGGTCAGATGTATCGCGAGCGCGAAAATAGCTCGCCACCTTGGCTCGTGCACGATGGGTATACAGAATCTTTAATGAAGGCTCTAGCCATTGGCGCTTCGGGCGCTGTTGCGCATCTACCAGCACCTCAAGCTGCTGCCCGGTCTGCAAACGCATTTGCACCGGCACCTGCACCCCGTTGATAACACCACCAACGCATTGCTCGCCAAGATCGGTATGCACTCGGTACGCAAAATCTAAAACCGTGGCACCGCTGGCAAGATCGAGCACATGACCCTTAGGTGTGGTGATAAAAACCCGTTGCTGGCTGGTTTGCTGATACAACAGAGCATTTAGATTTGCCGCACCACCCAACTCATCGTGCCACTCAATGACCTGACGCAGCCAATCCATTTTTGCGGCAAAACTCTCATCTTCATCCGCCGCCTGCTGCGCTCCAGACTTATATGCCCAGTGTGCACAGACACCCAGCTCGGCATCTTCATGCATTTGGCGCGTGCGTATTTGCACTTCTAGAGTGTGACCATCATCCGCGGTTACGGCCGTATGAATACTCTGATAGCCATTTTCCTTCGGCATCGCAATGTAGTCGTCGAATTCACCGGGCAGGTGCTGCCATGTGGTGTGAATGATCCCGAGAGCTACATAGCAATCTGCAAGTGACTCAACAATGATACGCACGGCGCGCACATCGTAGACCTCTTCTATTGGAATATTCTTTGCCTGCATCTTGCGCCAGATGCTGAAAATATTCTTCGCTCGGCCCGCCACCTCTGCGTTGATCCCTTGGTCACCAAGCAAGGCGACGACATGCTCAGTCATCGCGGCAACTTGCTGTTCCCGTTGCTGCCGTTTCTGGCTCAGCTGTTTGGCGATGCCGAGATATATATCCTCGCGTAGATAACGCAGCGACAGATCCTCGAGCTCCCATTTCAAATGCCAGATACCCAGTCGATTCGCCAGCGGCGAAAAGATCGACCCAGCTTCTTGGGCGATCCGCTGGCGCCGCTGGGGTTCATAATCCTTGGCCTGCCGTAGAGCTAATACGCGCTCTGCCAGTTTTATTGCTGCAACCCGCGCATCATCAATCATAGATGCGAGCATGCGCTTGACGTTCTCCACCTGGCTCTGCTGTTCTTTAGCGAGCATTGGCGAATCCGACATTTCCAGCAGACTGGTTGTTGCCATAGCCGCAACACTGAAAACCAGCTCCGTTGCTTCAGCACCGATCTGGGTCTGCAAATCAGCTTTGCTAACGCGTTCCGTGCGCACCAATCGATACGCCAACGCAGCCAGCACCGATGCGGTGTCCAGACGCAGCTCTGCTACCAACTCTGCTAGCTCTAATGACACAGCGAGTTGATCAGCATGCTGCTGCTGAATCCATGCACAACAGTCCATTAGCGGCTGTGCTGTCAACTGCGGGTACTCGGCTAAGATACGAGTCACCCAGGCTGCCCAATCCAACGTGCCGTCCGCTGTTGTAGGTACTGCCTGACGCACATTAACCACAGGCGTTTGTCCTATTCGTTATCACTAGGTCCTCACTGGTCGCGCACAAAGTGCCCTATCGTTTCCACATGTGCAGTCTGCGGAAACATGTCATAAAAACCCACTTCACGCAGACGGAAACCTGCATGTTTTAGGCGCAGCGCATCATCCGCAAAACTGCGGGGATTGCAAGATACATAGACGATCTGCTGCAACGCGCTATGCCCTACCCAGCCTTCGAGATTAGCCCCTGCACCGCTTCTGGGCGGGTCGATAATCAGAGCTTCAGGGTAGCGGCCAGACCGCGTTGTCTGCCCGTCGACGGCAAGAGCATCACCAGAGCCGCCAGCTTGATATAAATCCGCGACTGCAAAGTCACAGCGTTCAGACAATCCGTTACGGCGTGCATTCACCTGAGCCATAGCGATCGCCTCAGCACTGGCTTCTAAACCAACAACATGGGCACCTTGGCGCGCGAGCGGTAGGCTGAAATTTCCGATGCCACAAAATAAGTCTGCCACCAATTGATCCCGCACATCACCCAAGTAGCCTATTGCCGTCCGAATCAATTCGCGATTCATCACCGCATTCACTTGGGTAAATTGATGCGCATAAAACTGCAAGCTGAGTCCGTGTTCAGCGATGCCATAGGATAGTGGCCGCACCGAAGCCTGCCCCGGCAGCGGCTGCAAACTATCGTAGCCACCGGGCTGCAAAATCACCTGCACATCGAAGACAGCCGCCAACTGCTGCCACTGCTCGACGTCAGAGTCGGTCAAAACATCGAGGTGACGGACCAATATAGCGCACTCGCTGTCGCCTTCGGCCATTTCAATTTGCGCAATAGTTCGCGGTTGGCTGAGATTCGCTATAAGTTTTTTCAACGGTTGCAGTAATGCGGACAACTTCGGGGTCAAAGTCATGCAAGCATCTAGACGAGCGACCCGATTACTGAACGATTCACGAAAACCAACCAACACCTGCTCGCCAACGACGCGCACGCCAAGTCGCGCTTTACGCCGATATCCCAAACGCGTGAGCCCAGTAGGCTCGCGCCAGCTCGCAGCGGCGACGTCGACTCGCTGCAATTCCTCAGCTAAATGGGCCTGTTTTAACAGCAGCTGCTCACCGTACGCTAGGTGATGCAGGCTACAGCCTGCGCAGCGCGGAAAGTACGCACAGGCTGATGCCACCCGCTTGGGGTTGAGATCGGCGAGAGGCTGACCATCAGCAAACCGCTTACCGCCGCGCCGCTTTAGAATGCGCGCCTGTACCCGTTCGCCAGGTAAAGCATTACGCACCCACAGTGGGCGCTCATTGAGTGTTGCCGCACCCAAACCCTCTTCCGAAAGCGCCGTAATTTGCACTTCTTTTTCTACCGGTACTTTTTTTGCCACGTTCGCCAATAGGTCCGTATGTTCATTGTTTGTTTGCCGTCAGGATCAACGAGACCCCAACATCTTGCGACTGATCAGTGGTTTGTCACCTAATATCTCTTGCAGCGCTTGGCGCGTAATGTATTTCGCCGCACGCCGCGTCTGAGGCTCGGTGAAATCTCGCCGCTGAATACATTGCAACCACTGCCCCTGGATCACCGCTGGATCCGTCGCTGTCTCTGCAGCGCCCGCTACCCGAGCAAAGCCGATTTGGGGCTGATATCGGTAGTAGGCGTCCGAGTTAATCCCAGTGCCGGCATCAACGTCTTGATCAAGTACTACCGCGTACCCAAGCTGCCCAAGCAAATCTAATTCAAAGCAGCGTAACGCGGCCTGCAATTCCTGACCTGCTTCCATAGCGGTGAGCGCACTCACCGCACCGGCAAAGATTTCCGGCTCTTTTTGCCGCTCGGCAACCAACCGAGTGAGCAACTCCAAAACATAAAAACCACTGAATAGCGCATCACCTTGCAGAGCAAATCCATGGGCGACGTCAAATTTACTGACGTTTACTAGGTTATTGCGCCCAAAGTAACTGAGTGTGCCTAGACTAAAGGGCTGCATGGGATTGATGCGTTTGCGCGTACCTCGAACACCACGCGCCACACCAGTAATTCGACCCTGATCCTTGGTCATAAATTGCACGATAGCACTGGTTTCCCGGTAGGGTCGCACGTGTAAAACCAAGGCCGATTGTTGTTGCATCATCAATACCCAAGTGGGCTAGGCTTCAATCATAGCCCAAGCGCCGCATGTCCCCTGCGCTATTGGTCCAACCTTTACGAACCTTGACCCACAGGTGCAGCATCACCTTTTGTTCGAGCAAGCCCTCTATGTCTTTGCGCGCCTCCGTGCCAATCAGCTTTAAGCGTGCGCCTTGTTTACCAATCACAATGCGCTTTTGACCCTCGCGCTCCACATAGATATCAGCATGAATTCTGACAATGTTTTCCTCTACCTTGAACGACTCGATTACCACGGTCGCAGCATGGGGAATTTCGTCGCCGAGTTGTCGCATAAGTTTTTCCCGCACAATTTCTGCGACCAAAAAACGCTCGGGCTTATCTGTTACTTCATCGTCGGCGAACAAGTGCGGCGCTTCGGGCAGAGTTGCAAAAATCTGCTGGCGGAATGCCTCCAAGCCCTCTTGTTTGAGCGCACTAAGAGGCAATATCTGCTGAAATAATTCGGTGGCATCAAGCCGCTGAATCTGTGGCAACAGCGCTGTTTTATCTCTGATGAGGTCGATTTTCGACAACACTGCAAAACACGGCACTCGGGCACCCTGCAGTAGTTTTAAGATATGTTCGTCTTCATCGACGATTTTTCCGCCTTCTAGTAACAACACCAACACATCCACTCCGCTGAGGGTCGATGTGGCATGGTTCACCATATATCGATTCAGCGCTCGCTCGGTATTTTGATGTATCCCCGGGGTGTCGACAAAAATCGCCTGATGCGCACCCTCAGTATCAACGCCAATTAGATTACGCCGTGTGGTTTGTGGCTTGCGCGAAGTGATACTTATTTTCTGCCCCAGCACATGGTTGAGCAAGGTCGACTTACCAACGTTCGGCCGACCGATCAGCGCGACATAACCACAGCGCGACTGAGCGTTCTCAGTCATGGCCGATACCTTCGCCGCGCAGCTGTGCAAGCACCAGCTGCGCCGCTGCTTTCTCTGCACCACGGCGTGAGCTTGCAGAGGCTGATGCTGATTTATCCAACGCCGCCACCGAGCAGCTTACGCAATACTGACGCTGATGATCCGCCCCGGTGATGTCTTGAATTTCATATACTGGCAGTTCCAATCCCTGCCCCTGTAATAATTCCTGTAGCTGGGTTTTCGCGTCCTTGAGCGACTCAGCGTCCAAATTTTCAAGCCGTTCTGCATAGAGCATGTCCACTAGGCCAACACAGGGCTGAATGCCACCATCTTCGTGGATCGCTCCAATAAGCGCTTCAACAGCATTGGCCAAAATAGAATCACGCTGACGCCCACCACTCTTCAGCTCACCACTGCCCAAGCGCAGCAAGGGTGCCAAATCCAGCTCTTTAGCGAGGACCGCCAGAGTCTGGCCCCGCACCAGTTCAGCCCGCATCAGCGACAAGGCGTCTTCTTGCACCTGGGGATACTTGCGATACAGCATGCTACCCACGAGATAACCTAGGACTGCATCCCCAACGAACTCCAAGCGTTCGTTATTTTCCTTGGCATAGCTCTTATGCGTCAGCGCCTGGTCCAGCAGCTGCAGATTTTCGAACTGATAACCCAACCGCTGCTGCAATGGCCCTAATTCGGACTGCCTTGAGGACTTAGCCATAACCGCCCTTATTCCGGCGCCTCAGAGAGCCAGCGGTTACGCTGAAAACTCGGCCAGTGCCAGCCGGGAGGCTTATTAGCCCAGATCGCTACAGCCTTGCCGACGATATTATCCGCCGAGGCGAGCCCCCAGGTACGCGAGTCCGCTGAGCGATCACGATTATCCCCGATCATCAGATACTGGCCTGGACCAATCGTCCATTCTTGAACCTGCTCATACCCAGATGATTTATATATCGGGTAGCGCTTTCCATCGACTTCTTCTGTGTATTCTTGAACCTGCAGACGTAACCCTGGATCAGTAAATTCTCGAACGAACTCGTACTTCAGACGTTTGCCGTTTACGAACAACGTCTTATTGACATAGCGCACACGATCCCCGGGGATACCCATCACCCGCTTAATGAAATAGCGCGGGTCGTGGGGCGGGACAAATACCATAACGTCGCCGCGCTCGGGATCATCGACATCCAAAAATTTCCCTCCCAGCACTGGGAATCGCAGTCCATAAGCATATTTATTGACTAAGATAAAATCGCCAACCTGCAGCGTTGGAACCATGGATTCAGATGGAATTTGATAAGGCTCAGCAACGAAGCCACGCAGCACGAACACCAGCAATAGCACCGGGAAGAATGACTGCGCGAATTCCACCACGGCAGGCACCGAAGCGTCTTCTGCAGATTGTTCAGACCCGGCGCGCCCTGACCCCAAAAGCGCCCAAAGCTTGTGGCAGACAATGATGGCACCGCTGACCACAACGGCCCAAAACAGGATATACGGCAGATCAATGTCCACTAGCGCTCTACTTTCAATGCTGCCAAGAAAGCTTCTTGCGGGATCTCGACCTGACCTAACTGCTTCATGCGCTTTTTACCCTCTTTTTGTTTTTCCAAGAGCTTTTTCTTGCGCGTGATATCGCCGCCATAACATTTGGCTGTGACATTTTTGCGCAGCGCTTTCACTGTTTGCCGCGCAATCACCTGTCCGCCGATCGCCGCCTGCAAAGCAACATCGAACATCTGCCTGGGTATCAGTTCTTTCATCTTCTCTGCCAGGCTACGCCCACGAGTCTGGGCTTGATTACGATGCACAATGCTCGCCAAGGCATCTACCCGGTCACCGTTTATCAAAATATCGAGTTTCACCAAATTAGCGGGTTCGAAGCGCGAAAATGCGTAATCTAGCGAAGCAAAACCACGGCTCACGGACTTCAGGCGGTCGAAAAAGTCCATCACCACCTCGTTCATAGGCATCTCCCAGTGCATAGACACCTGTCCCTGAGAGAAATGCATATTCTTTTGCACACCCCGACGTTCAACGCACAATGACATGATGCTGCCTACATAGTCTTGGGGCGTAAGAATATTGACCTCTGCAATCGGCTCACGCATCTGACGATAGTTCGTGGGGAGTCGCGATGGATTATCCACTTGCTTTATGGAACCGTCATTTAGCTCAACTTCGTACACCACTGTGGGCGCAGAAGTAATGAGGTCGAGACCATACTCTCGCTCCAGGCGCTCCTGCACGATCTCCATATGCAACATGCCAAGGAAGCCACAACGAAAGCCGAAGCCCAGCGCATCAGAAGATTCAGGCTCATAGAATAGCGACGCGTCATTCAATACGAGCTTCTCTAACGCTTCGCGAAACGATTCAAAATCGTCAGACGTTACTGGAAACAGCCCCGCGTAGACTTGGGGCTTAACCCTACTGAAGCCAGGCAACTGGGGTACATCAGGTGTCTTTGCAGCCACCAAGGTATCTCCAACAGGAGCACCGGTAATCTCTTTTATGCCGGCGACCACGTAGCCAACTTCACCCGCGCCCAGGCTTTTGTCCGGCTTTCGCTTGGGCGTGAACCGACCCAGCTGATCGACGGAGTGAGCCTTGCCGGTGGACTTAACAATAATCTTGTCGCCCTTATTCAACCGGCCCTGAACTACTCGTACCAGCGACACGATACCGAGGTAGTTATCAAACCAAGAGTCAATAATCAGCGCCTGCAGCTCGGCTTGGTCGTCGCCCTCGGGTGGCGGCACAGCATCCACTAAAAGCCCCAGCACCCCGTCCACCCCGACCCCGGTTTTGGCGCTCACCTGATGTATATCCGTGACGTCTAGACCAATAATGTCTTCGATTTCGCCTGCTACGCGTTCGGGCTCTGCCTGAGGCAGATCAATCTTATTCAGTACAGGAATGACCTCTAATCCCTGCTCAATGGCGGTATAACAATTGGCCACGGATTGAGCTTCCACACCCTGGGCTGCATCTACTACTAACAATGCGCCTTCGCAGGCAGCCAGAGACCGAGACACTTCATAGCTGAAATCCACGTGCCCCGGCGTATCGATAAAGTTGAGCTGATACTTTTCGCCATCGCTGTGGAGATACTCTAATGTGACGCACTGGGCCTTGATTGTGATGCCTCGCTCACGCTCAAGATCCATAGAATCCAACACTTGCTCGGCCATTTCTCGGTCACTCAAACCACCGCACATTTGAATAAAACGATCGGCCAGGGTCGACTTCCCATGGTCGATATGGGCGATGATAGAGAAATTGCGGATGCGCTGATTTATAGACACGGCTGGTCGCTGCACAAAAGGGAGCGCAGTTTAGCTCATCCGAGACAGGCGATGAAGCGCAGTACTGAGCAACTTGCACTTACCCATGAGGCAAAACCAATCGGTACGCTTTTGTTCAAACTATAGAATCCAAATTGTCAGCCCCGTTGCGCTCCAATGGCCATAGAAGGATTGGACCTAGAGGCCCAAAAAGTACGCCCATTGCCACCCAAAACCGCACACTTCGGTTCTTTCGCTTAGCCATGCGGAAACACACTGCTGCGCAGACTAACGTCACCACAGCGAGTGCTGCCACTACCATGACCTAGTCGTCTTCAGGGACTTTAAGAGTGAGAAAAATCCGGCGCTGCTGACGCAGTACCAACACCGGTACAATGCTTCCGGGCTTAACGTCCGCAATGATGTCATCTAGCGTCTCGGAATCGACTACCGGCTTGGTGCGCATGCGCAAAATAATGTCTCGCGGCATCAATCCTGCCTCGCCAGCCAAGCCTCTGGCAGCCACGACTTCAACTCCGCTATCAACACCTAGCTGCTCCTTAGTCTGTTCTGACAGATCTCGAACCGTGAGGCCGATTTTGTTGTCCTGATTGGATTGCTTCGGCCCGCTGGTCAGCCCAGCCTGATCCGGAAGTTCGCCAATAGTGACCGATAATTTCTTTTTCTTACCGCCACGAACCACAGTCAAACGCGAAGGCTCGCCCACCGGTGCACGACCCACATATTGGGGCAGTTCGCCAGACCGCTCGATATCCTGGCCATTGAACTCGACAATGATGTCTTCTTCCTGCAAACCGGCATCAGCAGCTGGGCTACCCTCCATAACGCGCGCCACCAGCGCACCCCGCGGCCGCTCTAAGCCGTAGCTGAGAGCCAAATCGCGGCTGACCTCGAGAATTTCCACTCCCAGCCAGCCCCGCGATACCCGCCCCTTATCTTTGAGCTGCTTTACAACGTCCATAGCCATTTCGATGGGAATAGCGAAACTCACCCCCATAAAGCCACCGGAATTCGAGTAGATCTGGGAGTTAATACCAACCACTTCACCGTCTAAATTAAACAGCGGCCCGCCGGAGTTTCCAGGATTAATGGCAACATCGGTCTGAATGAAGGGAACGTAATTACCCGTTTGTGGATTCGATAAGCTGCGGCCCTTGGCGCTGACTATGCCCGCGGTTACCGAGTAGTCGAAACCAAACGGCGAGCCGATCGCCAGCACCCACTCACCAACTTCAAGCTCGTCCGAGTCGCCCATGGTCAACGCTGGCAATCTTTTATCCGCCGACACTTTCAATAACGCTAGATCCGAGCGCGGGTCTGTACCCACCAATTCCGCCTCGTATTCCTCGCGATTACTCAGACGCACCATAATTTTCTCGGCGCCGTCTACCACATGATTATTGGTTAAAATGTATCCATCGGACTCGATGATAAAGCCGCTGCCGAGGGAGCGAGGACGCAAACGCGGCTGATTTTCGCGTTGCTGCGGCGGTCCAAAGCGGCGAAAAAACTCCTCTAGTTGATCGTTCCGCGGCCCTCTTCGATTCATGCGGCTCGGCGCTTCACCAACCGTACTGATGTTTACTACAGCGGCCTCATTGTCCTTTACCAACTCGGTAAAGTCGGGCAACCCTGCCGCCTGCACGCTCGACGCTAAAATTCCCCACACCACTAACGCTGAATAGCTGAAAACCCTCATGCATACAGTTCGCAGTGACAACGGATTTGCGGTCATGTTGAGCATCTAATTGATCCCTTGTTAATGCAGCTTGCTATGTCTGTAGGCAAATAGATGTCCACACTGGCTGCTTCGATTAAAGATTCAGTCTTGATAACAAAAAATGGAGGTTGTTGTTTTGGCAACGACAACGTCCACTCTCCTGCCACAAAAAAATATGCGATCCTATGTCAGCCCGCTGTGATTGCGTTCTGACACAATTATTCGTGGTTGCGCAATTTTCTGCGGCCCACTCGAGATAGTGGGTCCGGTGATCAGTTCTTTCAAGCCACTGCTCCGGCGATCGCCCAAGCCATTTTCAATAGCCAACCATCGACGGCGCAACACCCGAGTCCAGACCATCAACAACGCTACGAATAGCGCCAATATACTCAATTGCACGGGTAATACCTGTAACAGAGGGTAAGCATTGGTTACAGCATCCGACAATGTGATTGCTGTCACAAGACCCGCCAATGGGACTGCAAACCAATACAAAGCAATGCGATTAAGTGTTGATCCACTGATCGCTAAGGTCGCTGGCAGCCCTTGGGAGCTATCGATCGACGCAGAATTCTTCGGGCTAAAACACATGCCGGGGCAGGTAGCGCACGCCTCTTCATTCGAGACGAAACTTAGACCTGCCGAGGTTTCTTGCAGCAATATGTGCCGTTCAATCATCGCAACTCTCGTACTGTCCTTGGATCGTGGCCGAGTTCCCCCTGGACCCCTCGGAAGTCGTTATACTGGGGCCAACATGCCAAGCTGACAAGATCATGTCACAACGATTCGCAACTGACGTTCTCATTATTGGTGGAGGCGCTGCCGGGCTCGCAGCCGCGCTACAACTGGCCGATGCGGCAAGAGTTACCGTATTAAGTAAGGGCGACATTACTACCGGCTCTTCCCATTGGGCACAGGGCGGCGTGGCTGCAGTAATGGACCCCGAAGACAGCTATGCGGCCCACGTCACAGATACAGTAGAGGCCGGTGCCGGCCTATGCGATCCCGAAGTGGTCAAGGCTACGGTCGCAGACGCCCCAGACATAATCGCCCAACTGTCCAGCTGGGGCGTTAACTTCGATGTAGAAGACAACGCACTGCATCTCACCCGTGAGGGCGGTCACTCGCACCGCAGAGTTGTGCACGTCGCCGACGCCACCGGCAAAGCAATTACTCAAACCTTGACCGAGAAAGCACTCGACCATCCGAATATTGAGTTATTTAACGACCGCATCGCTATCGACCTTATTAACCTATCAAAGCTCGGCCGCTACCCAAATCGCTGCGCTGGCGCCCACGTATTAAATCGCAATACCGGCCGAGTCGAAGTATTCCAGTCGAAGTTCGTAATTCTAGCAACCGGTGGCGCCAGCAAAGTTTATCTCTATACCAGCAACCCAGATGGCTCCACCGGCGACGGCATCGCTATGGCATGGCGGGCAGGTTGTCGTGTTGCGAATATGGAATTCAACCAGTTCCATCCTACTTGCCTATATCACCCCCATGCGGGCTCTTTCTTAATCTCTGAAGCGGTGCGTGGCGAAGGTGGCATTCTGCGGCTACCTAATGGCGAACGCTTTATGCAACGTTTCGACGAGCGCGCAGAACTGGCACCCCGAGATATTGTTGCCCGCGCGATCGACCATGAAATGAAACGTATCGGCGCAGATTGCGTTTATCTAGATATTTCCCACCGCTCAGCTGATTTCATTCACGGGCACTTCCCAAATATTGCAGAGAAATGCGCGTCACTTGGCATCAATATCACACGCGACGCTATCCCAGTGGTCCCGGCTGCACACTATTCCTGCGGTGGCGTCGTGGTCGACCAATACGGCCGCTCTGATCTAGCGCATCTATACGTTATTGGCGAAGCCAGTTGCACGGGTTTGCATGGCGCCAACCGCCTCGCCAGCAACTCATTGCTTGAATGCTTGGTGTTTGCACGCCGCGCCGCCGGCAAAATCCAAACCCAGCTTGAGCGACCACTGACGGTTCCCTACATCCCTAAATGGGATGAATCCCGGGTTCGCGACTCAGACGAAAGTGTCATCATCGCGCACAACTGGGACGAACTACGGCGCTTCATGTGGGATTTTGTCGGCATCGTGCGTACTGACAAACGTTTGCAACGGGCACAGCACCGGATAGATCTACTGAAACAAGAGGTCGCTGATTATTATGCTAATTACACCATTACCAGCGATCTAATTGAGCTGCGTAATTTATTGCATGTGGCTGACCTTATCGTACGTTCAGCCTTGCAGCGTCGGGAAAGTCGCGGGCTGCACTTCACCTTGGACCATCCGCAACAAAGTGCCCATGCCCAAGATACAATTTTATTTCCAGGCGGCCTGGACGACTTAAACGTAATGGGAGCAACCACTAACAACTAGCTCGCGGCAGCAGCTTGCCCCCATTATCCGCGTTGCGCTGTTTAAGCTCTTGGCATACGTAATGCCAAGTTCGCCTCTCGACAACACCAGGCAAAGACCTCGCGACTCACTTCATCGGAGAACAGCCACTGCGGGCGCGCGCCGGCAATACAAAAGCATACGGCCCAGGGCATCTGCCAGAATTGCTGTAGTCGAGTAGCGTCTAGGTGAACGCTATCGGTAATGGGTAATTTTATGCTGCTCCATCGGCCTGGCTGCGCAGACATGATCATGCGGTGAGACAACGGTATGAACAGTCCACTGCCAGTGATTCCCAAAAACTTTGCGCCTGCACATTCAAGAACAACGACCCCCAGCAGCGCCACACAGCAGCGTAACCTGCCCAACTGCAGCGGTACCGAAATTTGTTCCGCGCTATCGGCACCGCGCTGCGACATCCCTAGGAGATGGTGGCCGGCGCAGCCGGGGTTGCAATGATCTTATCTACTACCTGTTTTATCAGCGGATCAGTAGGCACCTCTCGCCCCTGCACCCAATCGAACAACTGCCAATCTTCAAGATCCAACATTTGCTCATAACAACGCTGTTCTGCAGCGCTTAAAGTGGCGTAGTGATCTCTGGCAAAGGGGATCAACTGCAGTTCGAGTTCCAGCATACCCCTGCGGCTACGCCAATAAATATGTTTCAAATCCGTTACCGCCATAACTTCCTTTACGCCCTAACTTATTGCAATTACTGCCGCCAATCAGGCAGTCTATTTCCTCTTTTCTTGTACGAGAACGTCCTTTGAACAATTGGCAAGATGTACGGATGCTCAAACTCACCGGTTTTGCAGCGAGCGATTTCCTGCAAGGTTACGTAACCTGTAATACCGAGCGGATATCCGAACGCTCCTGTACACCTTTCGCCGCCTGCTCTTTGCAGGGTCGCGTAGTTGCGAATGGCTGGGCGCTGCAATTACCCGAGGCTATTGGCCTCGTTATGCACCGAACCATCACCCAAACATTTAGAGATTATTTAGACCCGTACCTTCGATTCTCTAAGTGTACGCTCGAAGGTGGTGAAGATTTCGTTTATGTCACTACTGCCGCTGACGATACCACGGCGGATCTTATACCGGACTGGCACTTGGTTCGCGACACTGCCACGCCACAGCAAGAACTTGCCGAGCTACCGGACGCGTCGTCGCGTCTTAACGAACAGCTTATTGAGCAACGTCGGGTGCTGATTGAGGATCGGACCAGCGGACACCACCTACCGCAAATGCTCGCTTTGCAGGAGCACGGCGCTATCGACTTCGACAAAGGATGCTACCTCGGGCAGGAGGTGGTGGCGCGAGCCAGTTTCCGCGGCGCTGTTAAACGCGGCCTTGCAGGCTTTGCTACAGCAGAGGCCACCACGCTAGAAGTGGGTGCTACCTATGAGAATGCCGATGGCAAGGGCGCAGTGGTAATGCTGGGTGAGCAACAAGGCCTCTGGGTAACGCGACTCTAACGGCGCGACATCAGGGCGCACTAAAGTGACTTCGCACATGTGCGTCGGGCACCTCGGTCAGCTGTTTGTACTGCCAGTCCGGCTGTCCATCTTTGTCGATTAACAGTGCTCGCACCCCTTCTGGAAAATCCGGTAATTGCGCACAACGCGTCGCAATGCTGAGTTCCATCGCGAAACTTTCTGCCAAAGTCAGCTGCGGTACCCGACGCAGCTGCTCGAGCACAATCGCAGCAGTGGTGGGACAGCCTTTGCGCAAGTTCTGCAGACCACGATCGATCCAATCTGACTGACCCTGCAAGGCAAATAGGGCGCTAGTGGTTGCCGCCAGATCCTCCAATCGCACTGACCAGTCGGGGATCGCGTCTATCTCGTTGGGCAGCTGCGACGGTTGCTTATGCAATGTTGCCAGGAAGTTTTCCAGTAGCGCCTTATTCGCTTCGTCAGCGCCTACGCCCCATGGCAGCTCCGCGAGTTGCGGCACTAGCTGATCACGTGTCTCGTGCTCGATAACATGGGAGCCGATACCCAGTTCCAACGCGTCTCGGGCATTCAATTGACTACCTGTAAGGCCAAGGAACGCCGCCACCGCCAGCGGCAACTGCCTTAGTACCCAACTGCCGCCAGCATCGGGAAACAGACCAATTGTGATTTCAGGAAACGCCAGCCGCGAACGCTCGGTGAGCACTCGAAAAGCCGAAGCCGACAGCAAGCCAAAGCCGCCACCCATTACCACACCATGACCTAGCGTGGTGATCGGTTTCGGGTATTCGTGCATAAGCAAGTTGAGCTGATATTCCTCGGTAAAGAAGCATCGGGCGTAGTCATCAACCTCTGACCCAGCCTGTTGATTAGCCACGCATGAGCGATACAGAGCTTGTATGTCACCGCCGGCACAAAACGCCTTAGATCCTCGGCCGGTCAGCACAATTGCTGCTACATCGTCTCGCGAACGCCAAGCGCCGAGCGCTGCAGTCATCGCTCGAATCATCTCTAACGTCAGTGAATTAAGACTCGACTCAACGTTCAGCGTAAGCGTACCTAATACACAACCACTCGCGGTTGGCAGTTCAGCAACGACCAATGGTGTATCTGCTGCGTGCATACCTCTCTCCTAACCTCTGCGCGTCCAGTCTATGGGTGTGAGTCCTTGGGACTCCAGATATTGATTCGCTTGGGAAAAATGTCGACAACCAAGGAAGCCGCGATGCGCCGAGAGCGGCGATGGATGGGGTGCTTTCAACAGGCAATGACGCGAACCGTCTACGACCGAGGCTTTTTTCTGCGCATAACTGCCCCACAGCAAAAACACCAAACCTGAGCGCTGGGCGGCTAACCGTTGCACCAATACATCAGTGAACTGCTCCCAACCACGGCCTTGATGGGAACCCGCAGTTCTGGCTCTAACGCTGAGTACTGCATTAAGTAATAGGACGCCCTGCTGCGCCCACTGCGAAAGGTCACCACTGCCCGCCGCCAGTGTTGCACAACCTAGGTCACTCTCTATTTCGGCAAAAATATTGCGCAACGAAGGTGGCAATGCCACGCCGCGGGGCACGGAAAAACTTAGACCGTGGGCCTGGCCAGGGCCATGGTAAGGATCTTGACCGATGATAACGACCTTAGTTTGCTCCAAAGACACAAGATTGAGCGCGGCAAACATATCCTTGCCCGCCGGAAATACTTGGTGCCCAGCGCGTTTTTCGGCAAGCAGAAACTCCCGCAACTGTTGCATGTACGGCTGTTCAAATTGATCTGCCAACAACGCCCGCCAAGAGTCTTGCAACTGCACGGTACGCATAGATTCCCCGCTAAACTTTTCGCATCAGGGGAAACAGTAACACATCACGTATGGTGGGCGAATTGGTCAGCAACATCACCAAGCGATCAATACCCACACCCTCACCGGCAGTGGGAGGCAAGCCATATTCCAGTGCCTTGATGTAGTCGTCATCAAAGTGCATGGCCTCATGATCCCCCGCCGACTTTAGATCAGCCTGAGCCTTAAACCGCTCGGCCTGGTCGATCGGATCGTTGAGTTCGGAAAACCCATTAGCGTACTCGCGGCCACCAATAAATAGCTCGAAACGATCGGTAATGGCCGGATTTTTATCGTTCCGACGGGCCAGCGGTGATACTTCAGCGGGATATTCCGTTATGTAAGTGGGCTGCTCTAGTCGTGCTTCGACCCGGGCTTCAAACACTTCCATTTGCAGCTTACCTAGGCCCCACTCGTCCTTCAGCCCTATACCCGCGCGATCTAGCACATCACGCAGGTCCGATTCATTACTGGCAGACGCTTCAGACACGCCACCGAATCGCACCAACGACTCTTCCATACTGAGCCGTAATGCCGGCTTACTCAGATCCAGCTCGATCCCCTGATAGGCGAATTGGGCACTCCCCACTACATTTGTCGACAACATGGCCAACAATTCGTCCGTAAGGTTCATCAGGTCCTCATAGTCTGCATAGGCCTGATAGAACTCCAGCATCGTGAACTCTGGGTTATGCCGAGTCGAAAGTCCCTCGTTACGAAAATTACGATTGATCTCGAATACTCGCTCGAACCCGCCAACCACCAATCGCTTAAGGAACAACTCTGGGGCGACTCGCAAATACAGCGGCATATCCAGAGTATTGTGATGGGTAATAAAGGGTCGCGCAGTAGCCCCACCAGGAATGCTGTGCATCATGGGTGTTTCTACTTCAAGATAATCGTGCTCAACGAAGTACTGACGTATGTTGTGCACGATCTGCGACCGTGCTTGGAATACCTTACGACTGTCTGCATTGGTCATTAAATCAACATAGCGTTGCCGATAACGGGTTTCCTGATCGGTCAGCCCGTGAAATTTTTCAGGCAGCGGCTGCAGCGTCTTGTTGAGCAAAACGATCTCCTGCGCCTGCACCGAAAGCTCGCCCTTGTTGGTGCGCATCAGTACGCCACGCACTCCGACAATGTCTCCCATCTCCCAGTGCTGGGTAAAACCTGCGTATGCCTCTTCGCTAAGATTATCCTTCGCCAGATAACATTGAATCTGCCCGGAAACGTCTTGCAGGGTGATAAAGCTGGCCTTGCCCATGACCCGACGTAACATAATCCGCCCGGCAACTGCCGTGGCTACTTGAGCTTCAGCAAGTGCTGCTTTGTCGTCGTCCACATGACGCGCCAATAGGTCCGACGCCAAGTCTTGGCGCCGAAAATCATTAGGATAGGAACCGGCAGCGGCTTGCCAACTCTGCATTTTTGCTTTGCGCGCCGCCAGAATATCTCGCTCTTCACTCATACTGGACCTCGTTGCTCACTGTTCTATTCCCTACAATCCCGCTTTGAGATTGGCTTCAATGAATCCATCGATATCGCCATCCAGCACGGAACCTGGGTCAGTGCGCTCAATTTGCGTACGTAAATCTTTGACTCGAGACTGGTCGAGTACATAGGAACGGATTTGACTACCCCAGCCAATATCCGCCTTGGAATCTTCAATTGCCTGCTGTTCCGCGCGCCGTTCTTGCAGCTCTAACTCGTATAACTTGGCGCGCAACTGCTTATATGCATTGTCTTTGTTTTGATGCTGCGAGCGCTCGCTTTGGCACTGCACTACGGTATTTGTTGGCAGATGGGTAAGGCGTACCGCCGAGTCTGTGCGGTTAACGTGCTGACCTCCGGCACCGCTGGCACGATAGGTATCCACCCGGACGTCAGCCGGATTGATATCAATTTCGATATCGTCATCAATTTCCGGCGCGATAAAGACCGAGGCAAAAGAAGTATGCCGACGGTTGCCTGAATCAAAGGGCGACTTGCGCACGAGTCGATGCACGCCGGTTTCGGTACGCAGCCAACCATAGGCGTATTCCCCCGCGATTTGCACCGTGGCACTTTTGACGCCGGCCACGTCACCAGGGGATAACTCCGTTACTCGGGCTGAAAATTGGCGTTTTTCTGCCCATCGCAGATACATGCGTAACAACATATCAGCCCAGTCTTGGGCTTCGGTGCCGCCGGAACCCGACTGAATTTCTAAGAAGCAGTTCGCATTATCCATCTCGCCTTGGAACATGCGCCTGAATTCCAAGGCGGCCAAACGCTGCTCTAGTTCGTCGAGCTCGGCCGCAACTTCGTCCAAGGTATCTTCATCTTGTTCATCACTGGCCATTTCTGCCAGATCAGCAAGATCACTTAGGGACTCAGTAAAGGACGCCAGCACACCAACAATGTTTTCCAGCTCTGAGCGCTCACGCCCAAGCAACTGCGCTCGTGCGGGATCGCTCCATACATCGGCGTCAGCAAGCTCTAACTCGACCTCCTGCAGTCGCTCGCGCTTTTCAGCAAAGTCAAAGGTACCCCCGAAGCGCTAGATCGCGCTCACTGAGATCCTTGATGCGTTCACGAACGGAGGTAATTTCTGGCATGGGTCTCTATCGGTGTTATGCAGCATTTTGCTGTTTTTTAAGCAGCGCGGAGTCTAAGCCAAAGGCTCGATGTACTCCACTATCAACTGCAATGTTGCGGTATTGCCGTAGTCGTTACGCGCTGGGCGATATACCACGCGCAAACGCTTTGTCTCCTGAGCCAATGGGGGTTGTCGGAACGCTATGGCGTCAATTAGACGCGCTTCTTTACGCAGCACTAATTTCAAGTGTTGCTCGCCAACCACGCGCTGACTGATGAGTTCAAAATCATCACAAAATGCCGGCTCCGGAAAACCGTTGCCCCAGGGTCCTGCATTGAACAACGACTGGACTGTATCGAGGGTAAGTTCCTGTTCAGATAGTCCACCATCAACAAAACATTTGGCGCTCAGCGCGTCTTCGCTCACCAGTTCAGCTACCACTTCGGCAAAAATGTTGCGGAAGCGCTCAAAGTGAACACGCTTCAGACTTAAACCTGCGGCCATAGCATGACCACCAAACTTTATTAATAAACCTGGATAACGGGTCGCTATGGTGTCGAGTACATCGCGTATGTTTAGGCCATCAATGCTGCGCGCTGAGCCTTTTATTTCACCCACAGCACCTTCTGACGAGTCCGCGAAAACAATAGCCGGTCGGTGTAAGCGCTCGCGCAAGCGCCCCGCTACAATGCCCACCACGCCCTGATGAAAGCGTTCGTGATAGACCGCGATCCCTTTGGCGTCATCCGTCCTCGATACTTGAGCAAGGAGCAATTCCGCCTCGGCCACCATGCCCTGCTCGATCTCGCGTCGATCTTTGTTTAAACCGTCTAATTCCTGAGCTAATGATCTCGCGGTGGCAACATTGTCGGCCAACAGACAGCGAATACCCACGCTCATGTCTTGCAGCCTCCCAGCGGCGTTGAGACGCGGGCCGATGGCAAAGCCAAGATCTTGGGCACTGAGCTGGGTTAAATCACGCTTGCCTACTTCTGCCAGCGCGCGAATACCCGGACGGGTATGACCCTGACGCATGCGTAACAGACCCTGATGGACCAATATTCGGTTATTGCGGTCCAGGGGCACCACATCGGCCACAGTGCCCAGCGCAACTAGATCCAAGAACTGACCCAGATTGGGTTCCGGCCGTTGCGCAGCGTCGAACCACTGGCGCTGGCGTAAGGTGTGACGCACCCAACTGAGCAAATAATAGGCAACGCCTACACCGGCGATGGATTTACTTGGGAAACCACAGTCTTGGCGATTCGGATTAACAATGGCATAGGCTGCTGGCAACTCTGAGCCCGGTAGATGATGGTCAGTGACAATCACATCAATACCCGCGGCATTCGCCGCAGCGACGCCATCAACACTAGATATGCCGTTGTCGACGGTAATAATTAAATCCGGTTTAAGGCTTTGAGCAATCGCCACGATCGCCTCCGATAGGCCATAACCAAATTGAAAGCGATCAGGTACGAGAAATTCGACCGCCTCAGCCCCCATGGCAGCCAGCGCTAACTTGCATAAAGCTACTGACGTGGCACCGTCCGCATCGTAGTCGCCTATGATCAGGATCCGTTGCTGCGCCACCACTGCTTCGGCCACACGCTGGGCAGCCTTGTCTATATCCATCAGGCCCAGCGGCGACACCAAGGACTTTAGGCCTTTGTCTGTATCATCTGTGCGGGTCAACCCCCGACTCAGGTATAGGCGCTCTATCAACGGATCGTCTACATCAAGCGCGCCATCGCCAACCGCTCGCGTAATGATCTGCATCGGCGTACTCAGTCCTGAGGTGCCACGCGGATTCGCATCACCGGAGCCGTCACTGTTGCCAAAGCCTCCAGCTGCGCCAGCGCCTCATTCATTTGCGCTTCTTGAATATCCTCGGTGAGAATCACGATATCTACAGAACCACCCTGGCCGTGGCTGTCTTTTTGAATCACCGCATCAAGATTGATGTTATGACTTGAGAGTATTTGCGTGACTTCAGCAAAAACTCCGGGTTCATCACGTGTAGGAATGCGTAAATAGTAAGCGCTGCTGATTTTTTCGATCGGCTGTATGGGTATCGACTGGCTAGATCCCGAACCTCCCCCAGTCTGCTCTGGATGCAGAGCGGTTGCGATAATGTCTGCCACTACCGCAGAGGCGGTAGCTGCGCCGCCAGCTCCTGGGCCACTAAAGAGCGTCTTACCGGCTGCATCGGACTCCACTTGCACAGCATTCAGAACCCCATTTACGTGAGCCACTAGTTCGCTCTGGGCAACCAATGTGGGATGCACCCGCGCCTCAATCCCATCGGCAGTACTGCGCAAAATCCCCAAATGCTTAATACGATAACCCAACTCGGTGGCATAGCTTATGTCCTTGGGAGTAATCGCGCGGATACCTTCGACATAAACTTTGTCAAACTCAAAATCTGAACCAAAGGCCAGTGCCATGAGAATCGTTAACTTGTGCGCCGCGTCGATGCCGTCTACATCGAACGATGGATCCGCCTCGGCATAACCTAAGGTCTGAGCGCGCTCTAGAATTTCATCGAAATCAACGCCCTCGGACTCCATGGCAGACAACATGTAATTGCAGGTGCCATTAATAATGCCGCTCAGGGCGCTGAACTGATTCGCTACCAAACCGTACTGCAGTGCCTGAATGATCGGAATTGCGCCGGCAACGGCGGCCTCAAAACGTAAGCGCTGACGTGATAGTTCGTTACCATGTAATGCGATGACTGCCTTATTCGCGGTCACAACGCCTTTACCACTCTCTAAGGCGGCAACAATCAGCTGTTTTGCCAGCGTCTCCCCGCCAATCAACTCCACAATCACGTCGATGCGCGGATCGGATAGTAGATCCATTACGTCAGTGGAGAAATCTGCGCCGTGGAGGTCTACCTCTGGCTTAGCGCTGCGACTGGCCACACGCACTACATTGACGCTGACGCCACTGCGCTGCTCGATGAGCTCTCGGTTGCTAGCGAGTAGCGTCAAGACACCCTGGGCTACGGTGCCGAGACCGGCAATACCTATCGAAAGGCTTTTCAAACTATTGCTCCTTATAGCTACTGGTCGATTCGGCTATTCACCAAGGACGGCGGCCGCTAGACGTTCTGCTGGCAGGTAGCCTGGCAACAATCTTCCATCTGCCAGCACGATTGCCGGGGTGCCACTGATTCCCAGTTGCTGTCCCAACCCGTAGTGATCGCTTATCGCGTTCTGGCACGTCTTTGTCGGCACACTGGCTCCGGCTTTAAGCTGGGTGATGGCGCTTTGACGATCTTTCGCGCACCAAGCGGAGACCATCTTGTCGTGGGTGTCGGAATCAACACCAGCGCGCGGATATGCCAGATACCGAACTTCAATACCCAGCTCATTAATCTGCGCCATCTCGTTATGTAGTTTCCGACAATAGCCGCAGTCTACATCGGTAAACACTTGAATGTAGCCGCGCGCCTCACCAACCGCCGGAAATACAATCATGTCTTCAAGAGACTGCTGCGCCATCAATTGTTGGCGCTTTTTGTCCCGCCGCTGCTCGGACAGATTGACGAGATCGTCTTGCACGGCGAATAGGTCACCGCTAAAGAAGTGTTGCCCATCGGCTGTACCGTAAAGCGTGGTACCACCGGACAATTCAATCGCATACATGCCCGGGATGTCGATGGCCACCACCGCTTCAATCGGGATTCCAGGGCGCAGCTGCTGCAATTTTTCCGCAAGTTTACGGCCACTCTCCAGCGCGTCACCGGTTTCCGCAAAGGCTGCTGGCGACAGCACCAATACAGCTGCCGTCACAGCATGCAGAACCCCAGCCATAAATTTTTTAACTACCATGCAAATATCCTTTCCGTTGACCAGTGGCTTAAGCAATGCACTGTTTATCCGCGCGGGTGGTGTTTTCTTAACAACGATTGCAGCCGCTGCTGCGCCACATGAGTGTAGATTTGAGTCGTAGACAAATCGCTGTGCCCGAGCATCATCTGCACTGCGCGCAGGTCTGCGCCATTATCCACAAGATGAGTCGCAAATGCATGACGCAGGGTATGAGGTGAGATGTCTTTTTCAATCCCGGCCACTAACGCATAGCGTTTTATGGCATGCCAGAATGTCTGCCGCGTCATCGCCCGACCTAAACGGCTAGGAAATAGTACGTTACCCCCAGCTGGCATCAGTTGTTGGCGCGCCTCGCGCAAATAACGCTGTAACCAGTCCAAAGCGGCTTCGCCGGCGGGCACAATCCGCTCCTTGCTGCCTTTACCCGTTACTCGGACCACGCCCTGACGCAGGTTTACGCTGGCCAATTGCAGAGTCACAAGTTCCGATACCCGCAGACCACAGGCGTAAAGTAGTTCTAGCATCGCCCGGTCGCGCATACCAATCGCTGTGGTTACGTCCGGCGCATTAAGCAAATTTTCCACGTCTTGAGCACCCAGACTGCTGGGCAGCGCACGCGCCTGCTTAGGATGTTCAAGGTACTGTGTGGGATCGTCTTGCAGACGTTGTTCAGCCAGCCAATGCCGGAAAAATCCGCGCACTGAACTGAGCCACCGCGCCGCTGAGCGCCGCGCAATGTTCTCGTTATTACGCATCTCATTATAGGCACCAAGATCGTCGGCGCTGGCATCGATCAACTTGGCTGCACGCGCGGTTTGCAGCAGCCAATGCTCTGTCTGGGTGAGATCGCGGCGATAGGCCGCCAAAGTGTTTTCGCTGAGACCACGCTGCAGCCACAGGGCATCGAGGTATTCTAAAACCTCGATGCTGGGGCTGTAATCGTGCTTGGGCATGGACGCGGCGACCTTAGATTCAAGCCGCCACTATAGCCAACCCTGTCAGGGCGTCTACTTGTTGATTTTTTCCTTGATGCGCGCGGAGCGTCCAGAGCGCTCACGCAAGTAGTAAAGCTTCGCCTGCCGCACATCGCCACGCCGCTTTACTTCGATCTGATTGATCAACGGACTATGAGTTTGGAAGGTTCGCTCAACACCAACTCCATGGGAAATTTTGCGCACAACAAATGCCGAATTGATACCCCGGTTCTTGATGCCAATAACCACACCTTCAAAGGCCTGTAAGCGCTCTCGGCTGCCTTCTTTTACGCGCACCTGTACGCTTACCGTATCACCAGGGCTGAACTCGGGCACTTCCGCTAGTTGGCGGTCTTCAATTTCTTGGATTACTTTATTTCTGCGCATGTTTATCTCCAATGCATCGCCTATTCTGGCTGACGGTCGGCAAAAATTTCTAACAACAACTCTCGATCCAGCTCACCAAATGTCATTGTGGTCAATAACTCAGGGCGCCGATTTAGAGTGCGTTTTAACGCCTCACGGCGTCTGTACTTAGCCACCTGCCCGTGGTCTCCACTAAGCAACTGTGGCGGTATCTTTTCCGAAGCCAAAGTTTCGGGGCGCGTATAGTGAGGGTAATCGAGCGTTGCATCAAGGTAAGATTCATCGATCGCGGACATTTGATTGCCTAATGTGCCGGGTAAGTGCCTGGCAATGGCATCCATCACCACCATTGCGGGTAATTCACCGCCACTGAGGACATAGTCGCCTACCGACCATTCCACATCTACCCAGCGGTTAATAAACCGCTCATCAATGCCTTCATAGCGGCCACAGACTAATATCAAACCCGCACTATCGCGGTACGCGCTAACCTGGGTTTGACTAAATCTTTGCCCTTGGGGGCTCATCAACACCACCGGTGTATTGGCCGGAGCACGCTCTTTCGCCGCCGCCACGGCCTGTTGCAACGGCTCGACCTTCATCACCATGCCAGCACCACCGCCATAGGGTCTGTCATCCACCGTACGATGCCGGTCCGTGGTGTAATCTCGCGGATTAAAGAATTCAAGGCTCACAATCTCAGATGCCACAGCACGACCGAATACACCCTCGCGGGTTACCGCCGCAAACATGTCGGGAAACAACGTAATGATACCTAGCCACATCGCTTCAATCGTTCCATTCCGAGGGCCACATCACGACAATCCGCTGCTCTGATACGTTGACGTCGATGATGTAGGGATCAGTAAATGGCACCAATAACGGCTGACCACTCTGTGCGATCTGCAGCACATCGTGCGCGCCAGTTTCGAGTAACCCGCTGACCTGACCTAAGCGCTGCCCCTGCTCATTAACCACGGCACAACCGATCAACTGATGCCAATAGAATTCATCCTCTGCGGTATCTGCCAGAATGGCTGCTGGAACACCGAGCAAACTGCCACTGCATTGCTGAGCAGCTTCGCGCTGATCGACCCCAGCAAGCCGAACTAAATAACTATCGTTGTGATTTTGGATTTCGTAGTCTTCGATGGCTTGCCAGCGATCGCTATTTTGCCCGCGCAAAAACCACGGCTGATAGGACAATAGGTTTTCTGAGGGAGAGGTAAAGGACTGCAGGTGTTGCCATCCCTTGACACCAAAGGCTCGCCCCAGACGACCCACTATGACGTTGTCTTGGGACATCTGGGAAACTTAAACGCTTGTTAATGCGCGCATCGAGGTGATGCGCGAAAGACTACTCCGCGGGAGCCGCGGCTGCTTCTGCAGTCTGTTGCTTGCGCGCAGTTGCAATCAACTGCTTTACCCGATCGCTGGGCTGAGCACCAACGCCAACCCAGTAATCGATACGATCGAGATCCAAGCGCAATGCCTCAGCCTGACCCTTGGCCACCGGGTTATAGAATCCTACGCGTTCCACGAAGCGGCCATCACGGGCGCGCGCTTGGTCTGCCACTGTTACGTGATAAAAAGGACTCTTCTTTGCGCCATGACGGGCAAGACGGATCGTTACCATAATGTTCTCTGTTTACCAAAGGTCAGAATTCGAAGGCCGCGTATTCTATAGCAACATCGCAGACATGCAAATGGCTTAGCATAGGTCTTATGTGATCCAGATCATCCCGGCAGACCGTTAACAATCACACACTGAGTTTCCGCTGCTGCATGTCTATGGCGCGCCAAATCTTGATATTCCGGACTGAAAAACCATTTTTCTGCAGCTGCCACGGAGTCAAAACCAATTAATACGGTACGCGTAAATGGCCAGTCTCCCTCCAGCAACCGAGGCGCTTCATCGACACTGAGCATTGCGCCACCATAATTTATAAAAATGGCCATAAAACCCGCTTCATACTCAGCGTACCGCTCTCGATCATGGATATTTATTGTGGCAATTACATACGCCGTCATCATCCCTCCTCATATATCAGCTGCTTAGGTCTTCGCTCTTATCTTGCAGGTGCAGGACGCCATCTTGCTGATTAATAGAACTGGCAAACTGCTGAAGAAAATTCATACCAAGTAAGCCATCGAAACCACCGTCTCCCAATAACGGCAGGATACCCACTTGTAAACGTTCCACCTGGGCCGCGCCAACGCTGAAATCCGAGACTTCTATTATTGGCGCTGCTACCAGACCGCCCGCCGTGGCTAAGCTAATCGAACGATTCAGATCATAGCTAAGGTTCAAGCGGCGCGCTGCATCTGGCGTCAAAGTTGTAATCGATGCTCCAGTATCCAATAAAAGTCGTAACCGCCCCGACGGCAATCGCGCCTCCACCACATGATGACTACCGTATTTGAGCAGCGGCACGCTTATACCCTCACTGAATTGCAGGCGCCTATTAATACGCTGCTCTAGTGCCTGGGCCTTGGCCCCCATTACCGCGTCCTGCAGAATGAAATAGAGCGAATACAGCGCTTGATCGTAGAGTTGCAACTGCACCTGCACTTCCGCAAGACGGTAGTAATAATCGGCAACGTGCGGGTCTAGATTCACTAAACGCTGATAGAACCCCAATAATTCCGTCCAGCGCTGTTGACTCGTCAGCTGCGCCGAGCGCTGACTAATATGTTCCTGAAGTTGCCGACGGATCGCACCCTCGCGAGACACATCTGCGTTCGCCAATGCTGCATAAAGCGTCTCTAAGGAGAGCACTGTTTCCATGGTGGGCGGGTCAGTAAGGTTTGCCCCAGTCACGGCAATAGGCTTTTGTGTTGGTGGCAGTAAAATAGGCTCTGGTAAGGGCTGCTGGTGGGATAACCCGTCGTCTACCTTTGGTGTACTGCCATCACCAGCAGCTAAGCCACGCAACTGCCATCCAACTGCGACACCTGCAACAGCAAC
>Ga0163111_10000126_pt1 | contig 43179 bp, 46 predicted proteins | sample CRUFie1St18metaG_FD_109645 | JGI IMG/M metagenome (GOLD analysis project Ga0163111, IMG submission 109645) | Marine microbial communities from the Costa Rica Dome - CRUD Field 142mm St18 metaG | ecosystem: Environmental > Aquatic > Marine > Oceanic > Photic zone | place: Costa Rica: the Eastern...
AAAATATTAAAAAATATTTTTTTCTTTTTCATATCCACAAAATTTAGATTACTCGTCAGAATGTAAAAATGTCAACCCTTAAATAATAAATTTTTAGCGTTTTTGTTGAAAAAATTTTTATTTTTAGAATTAGATAGAAAACTATTTAGTTTTAGTTTTATAATTATACTTACATGCTGAAAAGATTAAAGTAAAAGCAAATATTATTTGAGTTTACTTTATAAACATTTTTATTTAAGGATTTTATTTATGACCATTGCTATTGGACAAAACCAAGAACGTGGCGCATTTGATCTTATCGATGATTGGTTAAAACGCGATCGCTTCGTTTTTGTTGGTTGGTCAGGTTTATTATTATTTCCAACAGCTTATTTAGCTGCTGGTGGTTGGATGACAGGTACAACTTTTGTTACTTCATGGTATACACATGGTTTAGCAAGCTCGTATCTAGAAGGATGTAACTTTTTAACAGTTGCTGTTTCAAGCCCTGCAAATAGTATGGGTCACTCATTACTATTATTATGGGGTCCAGAAGCACAAGGTGATTTTACACGTTGGTGTCAAATCGGTGGTTTATGGACATTTGTTGCATTACACGGTTCATTCGGATTAATTGGTTTCTGTTTACGTCAATTTGAAATTGCACGTTTAGTTGGTATTAGACCTTACAATGCAATTGCATTCTCAGGTCCTATTTCAGTATTTGTGTCTGTATTTTTACTATACCCATTAGGGCAAGCAAGTTGGTTCTTTGCTCCTAGTTTTGGTGTAGCAGCAATTTTCAGATTCTTACTATTTTTACAAGGGTTCCATAACTGGACATTAAATCCATTCCATATGATGGGTGTAGCTGGTATTTTAGGTGGTGCTTTACTTTGTGCTATTCATGGTGCAACAGTAGAAAACACGTTATTCGAAGATGGTGATGCGGCAAACACATTCCGTGCATTTACACCAACACAATCTGAAGAAACTTATTCTATGGTAACAGCAAACCGTTTTTGGTCACAAATTTTTGGTGTAGCTTTCTCAAATAAACGATGGTTACATTTCTTCTTATTATTTGTACCAGTAGCGGGTATGTGGACAAGTGCAATCGGTATTGTAGGTTTAGCATTAAACTTACGAGCTTATGATTTCGTTTCACAAGAACTTCGTGCAGCAGAAGATCCTGAATTCGAAACTTTCTATACAAAAAATATTTTATTAAATGAAGGTATTCGTGCATGGATGGCGGCACAAGATCAACCACATGAAAACTTTGTATTCCCTGAGGAGGTATTACCACGTGGAAACGCCCTTTAATAGTAGTATAGCAGGTCGTGACATTGAATCGACAGGTTTTGCTTGGTGGAGTGGAAATGCTCGATTAATCAATGTTTCAGGCAAATTATTAGGTGCACATGTTGCACACGCTGGATTAATGGTTTTTTGGGCTGGTGCAATGGTACTTTTCGAGGTATCACATTTTGTTCCTGAAAAACCATTATATGAACAAGGTTTCATTTTAATTCAACATTTAGCAACTCTAGGCTATGGTATTGGACCCGGTGGTGAAATTACATCAACGGTTCCATATTTTGCTGTTGGTGTAATTCATTTAATTTCATCAGCTGTATTAGGTTTTGGTGGTATTTATCATGCATTATTAGGACCCGATACATTAGAAGAATCATTCCCATTTTTTGGTTATGATTGGCGAGATAAAAATAAAATGACTACAATTTTAGGAATTCATTTATGTCTTTTAGGTGTAGGTGCTTTCTTATTAGTTATTAAAGCAATGTATTTAGGTGGAGTTTACGATACATGGGCACCAGGTGGTGGTGATGTTCGTTATATTACAACACCAACATTAAATCCTATTGTAATTTTTGGTTATGTATTCCGTTCACCATTTGGTGGTGACGGTTGGGTTGTTGCAGTTAATAACATGGAAGATATTGTTGGTGGACATATTTGGGTAGGTATTTTATGTATTGTTGGTGGTATCTGGCATATTTTCACTAAACCATTTGCATGGGCACGACGTGCTTTTGTTTGGTCTGGTGAAGCATATCTATCATACAGTTTAGCAGCAATGTTCTTAATGGGTGCTACAGCTTCATTATACGCATGGTATAATAACACTGCATATCCTAGTGAATTATATGGTCCAACAGGTCCTGAAGCTTCACAATCACAAGCATTTACATTCTTAGTACGTGATCAACGATTAGGTGCTAATGTATCATCAGCGCAAGGACCAACAGGTCTAGGTAAATACTTAATGAGATCACCAAGTGGTGAGATTATTTTTGGTGGTGAAACAATGCGTTTCTGGGATTTACGTGCTCCATGGGTAGAACCATTACGTGGTCCAAATGGTTTAGATATCAATAAAATTAAAAATGATATTCAACCATGGCAAGAAAGACGTGCCGCTGAATATATGACTCACGCTCCATTAGGTTCATTAAATTCAGTAGGTGGTGTTGCAACAGAAATTAACTCTGTAAACTATGTATCACCAAGATCATGGTTATGTTGTTCACACGTGTTCTTATCATTCTTCTTCTTAATTGGTCACTGGTGGCATTCAGGACGTGCGCGTGCTGCTGCAGCTGGTTTCGAGAAAGGTATTAACCGAGCTACAGAACCAGTATTATCAATGCGTCCTATTGATTAAGAAAAAAATAAATTAATTTTTTATTGAATTATTGATTTATAAATTAAAAAGGGAAACAATTTAATAAATTGTTTCCCTTTTTAATTGTTGTATATTTTTATAAAATTAGGTTAATATTAAAGTAAATAATAATTATTCTTAAAATAGAGTAGAAGGAGAGGAAATTTAAATGGATTCGAGTTCTTTTTTTGGTTCAACTTTTTTAATTTTACAAGAATCCTTATTAACATTTTTTAAATTTTATAATCTTCTTATAACATTAAGATTAACAATGACATGGTTTCCTAATTTTAATCCGTTCGTTCAGCCGTTTTATTTATTGGCTCGATTAACAGATCCTTATTTACGGTTATTTCGTGGATTAGTTCCAGCGATTTTTGGAATTGATTTTTCGCCGGTAATAGCAATTTTATGGATTCAATGTCTTATTGAAATTATTAATGAATTAAGTGTTGATCAAATTTTATAATAATAATAATAAAAATAATTTATGTTAAAACTTAGATTAAAACGTGGTGGTCGGAAACGTCAACCTACATATCGATTAGTTGTTATGACAAATAGTACAAGACGTGATGGCCGACCAATTGATGAAGTTGGATACTATAATCCAATAACAAAAGAATTTAATTTTAATAGTGATAAAATTGTAAATTGGTTAAAACAAGGTGTTAAACCAACGTTAACAGTAAAAAATTTATTAAAAAAATCAAATATTTTGGTTTAAAAAAAGCAATTTGAAGATAAATAAATTCTTCAAATTGCTTTTTTTTTTATTTTTTAAACTTAAATATTTAAGTTTATTTTAATGTAACTTTTCCACCAGCTTCTTCAATTTGTTTTTTAGCATCTTCTGCCGCTTCTTTAGGCATATTATCTTTAATTTGTTTTGGAGCTGATTCAACTAATTCTTTTGCTTCTTTTAATCCTAAACCTGTTAATGTTCTAACAACTTTTAAAATTGCAATTTTCTTATCAGCTGGTACGTCTTCTAAAACTAAATCAAATTCAGTTTTTTCTTCAGTACTTCCAGCATCACCACCATCAGCTGTAGGCATAACCATCATACCACCACCTGATGCAGATGCATCAACACCAAATGTATCTTCAATTTTTGTAACTAATTCTGATGCTTCTAATAATGTTAATGTTTTTAATTGTTCTACGATTTCATCAATACGAGTTGACATAGTTTTTTCCTTTCTAATTAATTTTTATTAAATAATACTTAATGTTGCTAAATCTAATTGAATCGACGGACCCATAGTATTACAAATATAAAGAGTTTTAAAATATTTTCCTTTAACACCCGATGGACGGTTTTGTTCAATTGATTTATACAATGTTAATAAATTTTCTTTTAGTTGTATTTCTTGAAAATCTGATTTTCCAAAAACAATATGGACAATACCAGTTTTATCTGATTTATATTCAAATTTTCCTTTTTTAAATTCAACTAATGTTGAAGTTAAATCGGTTGACACAGTTCCTGATTTTGGCGATGGCATTAACCCTTTTGGTCCTAAAACTCGACCTAATTTAGCTAATTTTGGCATCATATCTGGAGTTGCAATTAACAAATCAAAATTTAAATTACCACTATTGATGTCTTCAATTAAGTCTGTATTACCAACAATGTCGGCTCCTGCTTTTTTTGCTTCATCGATTTTATCATCAGATGTTAAAACAGCAATTCTTACAGTATTTCCAGTACCATGGGGTAAAGTTAATGTTGTTCTTAATTGTTGATCAGCGTATTTTGGATCAATATTTAAATTTGCATGTAATTCTGCAGTTTCAGTAAATTTCGCATTAGCTGTTAACTTTAATAAATTTATAGCTTCATCAAGATTATATAAATTATCTTTAAGTTTTTGTTTATTTTCTATTTGACGACGAGATATTTTTGGCATAATAATTATTTCTCCATTAGAAATTTAAAGATTAATCGATAATAGAGATACCCATATTACGTGCGGTCCCCTCTACAACTTTCATTGCACTTCCAAGATTATTTGTATTTAAATCTGGTAATTTAATATTAGCAATTTCTTGTAATTGTTCTGTTGTTATTGAACCAACATTTACATTATTTGGAGTTGAAGATCCTTTTTTAATGTTTGCAGCCTTTGCTAATAACACTGATGCTGGAGGAGTTTTTAAAATAAATGTATAACTACGATCTTCATAAACCGAAATTTCTACTGGGATAATTAACCCTCCTTTATCACCAGTTTGTGCATTATACTCTTTACAAAATGCCGAAATATTAACACCATGTTGACCTAAAGCAGGTCCAACTGGTGGTGCAGGTGTCGCTTTACCTGCTGGTAAAGCAAGTTTAATTAACGCTGTAACTTTTTGTGGCATAGGTTTAATTTTAGTAAAATTATTTTTAATTCTATCAGATTTTTTTATTAAACCCCTTTAAAGGGAAAACGCGCCCTGAAGGACTTGAACCCTCGACATCTAATTTTGGAGACTAGCGTTCTACCAACTGAACTAAGGACGCGATTACATATATATATTATATGAATAAGTAAAAAAAATCAATTTTTTGTTAATTTTAATTTATTGTTTTAAAACAGTTTTGATATGGAAAAAACAAATTTAAATACAAGTCATTTAATTATTGAAAAATATCTTCCACATAATTTTTTATCGGAAAAAATTATTTTAGGTAATTTATTAACGAATACCGAAACATTAGAATTAATAATTTCAAGACTTAGTATTGAAGCTTTTTATTTTAAAAATCATCAAGAAATTTATAAAGCAATACTAAAATTATATGAAAGAAAACAATTAATTGATATTACAACGGTAATATCATATCTACAAGATGAAGGTCAATTAGAACTAATTGGTGGGGTTTCAACCTTAACGGAATTAATTACTCAAGTTCCAAATTCTGTTAATATTGACCAATATATTACATTAATTCAAAATAAATTTTTACGAAGAAATTTAATTAAAATTGGTTATCAATTAATTAACTCAAGTTTTATTACAAATATATCTTTAGAAACAATTCTTCATGAACTAGAAACTGAAATTTTTAATTTAACCAAAAACACTGAAAAAGCAACGCTTTTAACAAATGCTGAATTATTATCAAATGTTTATAACGAATTGAAACAGAAATCAAATAAAAATGCATTACTTGGATTAAGTTCAGGATTTTATAATTTAGATGCTTTAACACAAGGGTTTCAAAAATCGGATTTAATTATTATTGCTGCTCGTCCTTCAATGGGGAAAACCGCATTTTGTTTAAATATTGCAAGTAATGTTATAAAAAGTACAAAATTACCGGTTTTATTTTTTAGTTTAGAGATGTCAAAAGAACAATTAATTTATCGATTATTATCAATGGAAACAGGTATTAATAATACACGTTTAAGAGCTGGTAATATTAAAGAATTTGAATGGAAAAAGTTAAATGAATTTAAAAAACAATTTTCTAAATTACCCTTCTTTATTGAAGATACGCCTAATATTTCTACATTTGAGATTAAAGCAAAAATTAAAAAAATTAGATCTGAATATCAAAATATTGGTTTAATTGTTATAGATTATTTACAATTAATGGAAACTAAAACTAAAAGTAATAATCGTGTTCAAGAATTATCTCAAATTACGCGAAATTTAAAACATATTGCTCGAGAATTTAATGTTCCAATTATTGTTTTATCCCAATTAAGCCGTAATGTCGAAAACCGAGTAAATAAACGACCAATTTTATCTGATTTGCGTGAAAGTGGTTCTATTGAACAGGATGCAGATTTAGTTTTAATGTTATATAGAGATGATTACTACAATTCAAATAGTACAGAATCTAATATTACCGAATTAATCATTACAAAACATAGAAACGGACCAATTGGTTTAATTAAATTATTGTTTGAAGCTGAATTTACACGATTTAAAAATTTAAATTAAATGCCCAGAACCAGATTTGAACTGGTGACACGAGGATCTTCAATCCACTGCTCTACCAACTGAGCTATCCGGGCGAAACTATAATATATAATAGCAAATTTTTCCCTATATAACAAGAATTAAAATATAAAAATATCAATAATTTAATGTATACATATACGTGTATCTATATTAAATTTTTTTAATACAATTAGGAATTTATTTATATAGTTTTATATAATACAATTATAGCAATATAAATTTTTTTATTAAATCTAAAAAAATTATTAACTTAAATAGATTTTGCTATTTTTAACTTATATTTAATCTAAATGGAATTAAAATAATGACAACTTCATTAAGTGCCTTATTAGGAAGTCTAGTAGCTGGTGGTTTTGTTGTAGGAGCGATTGCTTTTGCATTAGTAATTGTTAGTCAATCAGATCGTACTAGTCGTTCATAAAATATAACTTTTAGTATTTATTTATGATAAATATTGGATTTGGTCCAAATATTTTATTAGGATTTATTCTTGTAATTGGTGTCATGTTACTTTATTTTTTACGTCTTGTAAAACCTGAATTAGCTCGAGATGAAGATATTTTTTTTACAACGATTGGGTTACTCTATAGTTGTATTTTAATTATTCATGGATGGCGTTTGGATCCTATATTACTTTTTAGTCAAGTTTTAATTATTACTTCTTTACTAGTAGCAGGTTGGGAAAATATTCGATTACGTGGATTATTAACAAATGCATCAAAAATAAAAAAAAAGAATAGAAACTTGTAAAATTATTATTTTCTTGGTTTCAATTTTAAAAATTAATTTTATAAAAATTATGTCTAAAAAATATTTCGGTGGTTTTATATTATCAATTATATGTTTTTTTAATATTTTAAACACACCAGCTTTTGCGATTGATTTAGATGAAGCAACGCGTACTGTTGCCGTAGATGGTTCAGGAACATCAACAGTTTTAACAGCTGAACAAGTAAAACGTGGAAAACGATTATTCAATTCAGCATGTGGCGCATGTCATATTGGTGGTATTACAAAAACAAACCCTAATATTGGTTTAGATCCTGAAGGTTTAAGTTTAGCGACACCACGTCGTGATAATATTTATGCTTTAGTAGATTTTATGAAACGTCCTACAACTTATGATGGTATCGAATCAATTGCTGAAACACATCCAAGTTTACAAAGTGCGGATATTTATCCACAAATGCGTTCATTAACTGAAGAAGATTTATATTCAATTGGTGGTCATATTATGTTACAACCAAAAATTCAAACAGAGAAATGGGGTGGCGGTAAAATTTATTATTAAATTGTTTTTTATTTGTAGATTACATATAATTATGGAATCTACAAATAAATTTTTTTTCGTAAATTAAGATGATTAATCTTTAAAAGCATGTAGCTCAGTGGATAGAGCATCAGATTCCGATTCTGAGAGTCGGGGGTTCGATTCCCTTCATGCTTGTTTTAAATATACTAATTCAGGTATACTATATTTAATATTTGGGGCTGTACTGGTTTTGACATTAAAATAGTAATTAAATTTATGATGCAAGTCGAAGAAACTATACTTCGTTAAAAAATTAAACTTTATAATAACTGCAAAAAATATTTTAGCATTTTTATCATTTTTACCCTTTAATCAAAAAACTTTAAGCTTTGCTTAATAGTTAATTGATCTTTTTTTATAAAAAATAGTTCATTAGATTCTATTTTTTTTGTTTATATTTAATTTTTTTATTCTAAATTATATTTACATATTTATTTCGTGTTTTTACACTAAACTTGTGAATGAATATTTTTAATTAGTTTTAATGGACGTGGGTTCAATTCCCATCAGCTCCAAAATAAATTAAGCATCCGTGGCCGAGTGGTTGAAGGCAACGGACTCATAATCCGTCTTCTAATAGAACATCACTGGTTCGAACCCAGTCGGATGCAAAATTTTATATTATTCAAAATAATCAATAAAATTAATTAATTCTTTAATAACTCTTTTTAAAAAAATAAATATAAAATTTTTACTATTTAACCTGTTTTTTTAAAAAAACGTTGTTTTTTTAAATTAATAGTCGTATTATTATCAATAAGACTCATATTACTTTTTAAGCTATGTTAATTAAAAATAAACAAAAGTATCTGACTGATTTACAGACAGAATACTTAAAATCTGATTTACCATCAATTGAAATAGGTGATACTGTTAAAGTTGGTGTTAAAATTATTGAAGGAAATAAAGAACGTGTTCAATTTTATGAAGGGATTGTAATTGCTAGAAAAAACAGTTCTGTTAATACAACAATTACTGTTCGAAAAATGTTACAAGGAATTGGAATTGAGCGAATGTTTTTAATTCATTCACCAAAAATTGATTCGGTTGAAATTTTACGTTCATCAAAAATTCGTCGATCAAAATTATATTATCTACGTAATTTACGTGGAAAAGCAAGTCGTTTAAAACAACGATTTAAATAAATAAAACTTAATTTCTAATAAAAAAAAATCTTTTGATTTAAAATTAAATCAAAAGATTTTTTTTTATTAGAAATTAGAAGTTAAGTTCTGCAGCTTGTACTTTCTCGAATTGTTTTTTCTTTAAAATTAAGAAAATTTGAGTTAATAATACAAAGAAACAGAAAACTAAATATCCAATAATCCGTACTGGATTTTGTAGTACAATTTCACTTTCTTCTTGACCAAATCCACCTGCGTTAGGATTTTTTGTTACAGCTTGATCTAATTTAATAATATCATTTTCTTTAACAATTAAATCTAAACCGCGTGGAATTACTTGGACATATTCTTCATTTTCAGATGTTAAAATATTAAGATTTCTTATACCTTTTTCACCCTCAACGATAGATGTAATTTTACCACCTTTTTCAGCCGTATAAATATTTACGTTACTCTTTTCACCAGTTGGATAAACTTGACCACGTCCACGATTACCACCAGCATAAAATGGATAAGTTAAATATTTAACTTCTGAATCAGTTTTTGGATCTGGAGCAATAACAGGGAAAATTAATTCTTGATGTTTTTTACCAGCAATTGGCCCAACAACTAAAATATTATCTAATTCACTACTGTAAGGTGAGATAAAAACACCTTTGTTTTTTGCTTTTATTTCTGGCGAAATTTTATTAGCAGGTGCTAATTTAAATCCTTTTGGTAGAATAACAATTCCACCAACATTTAAATCAGCTTTCTTACCGTTAGAACCAATTTGTTTATTGTTAATGTTATAAGGAACTTTAACTTCAACTTCAAAAACACTGTTTGGTAAAACAGCTTGCGGAGCCTCAATTTCGATAGCTTTTTGGTTTAAATGACAATTAGCACAAGCTAATTTACCATTTGCTGCACGAGGATTAGCATAACCTTGTTGAGCAAACAATGGATAAGCATTTGCATTTTCTAACGAAAATCCAAATAAACTTATCACAAGAGTTAAACTACATAAAATATTTTTTATTTTCATAGCTCAAATAAGTTGTATCTTTAATTTAAATAATTTTTATTTTTATCTTTAATTTAAATAGTTTAATTTTTGATTAACAATAAAATTCCAGCTCCAAGAAAATATAAAATTAAAATAGCACTAGATAACAATAACTGTGTTAATGGATCGGTTGAAGGTGTTAATATGGCACCAATAATTGTTGAGCCTAAAATTACATAACGCCAAAGACCAATCATTTGTTTCGCTGAAACTACATTTAAAAGTCCTAAAATTACTTGAATAACAGGAATTTGAAAGGCAAACCCAGTACTGTAAAAAAGAACTAAAATAAATTCAAAATATTGATCAAATGACCAAAATGGTTCAATAACTTCATTACTATAATTTAAGAAAAAATTTAAAGCTGCAGGAATTAGAGCATAATATGAAAAAATTAAACCTAATCCAAACAAAATTAATGACGCTAGCAATAAAGGTAAAATAATTCTTTTTTCATTTTTTGTTAACCCGGGAAGTAAAAATAATAAGATTTGACTAAGAGCAAATGGAGTTCCAAACAATAACCCTGTATAAAATGAAATTTTTAACGTTGATAAAAAATATTCACCAGGAGCAGCTTGAAAAAATTTAACATTAGTAACCGGTAATTCTAATATTTTTACTAAAAATTTTACTTCAACAAATGCGACCGATGTTAGAAGTAAAATAATCCAAAATAATTGAAAAGTACGTTGCCGTAATTCTTCAATATGTTCTGAAAAAGGTAATTCAAGAGTTGAATCATAATTTTCAGAAAACTTAAACTCTGAATTACTTATCATAATTTTTAAATATTGATATCATATACACTTTATTATATTACGGATCTGAGATAAATTATACATCTAAAAATTATAAAGATAAAAAAAAACATTATTTATTTTTTAGAAAATTCTTAGAATATTTAAAATTTCTAAGAATTTTCTAAAAAATTATGATAGGAAAGTTGCTGCTTGTACACGAGCTGAAGCTTTTTTTAAATTTTGTGATGCTTCAATTTTTTCTCGACTTGTTTGAGCGTTTTCAAGAGCAAGTGTAGCTTGCTCTAATGCAACTGTAACATCATTTAAATTTAATACAGCGGCTTCTTCAACATCATTTACTAAAATTGTAATTTGGTCTTGATCTACTTCTGCAAATCCTCCAAATAAAACCATTGGAGTCCATTTTTGATCCATTTTAATTCTTAAAACGCCAATATCCAATGCAGTAATTAATGGTGCATGACCATCTAAAATACCTAATTGACCAGTTGTACTAGGTAAAATAATTTCTTCAGCTGTCGTTGAACAAACTATTCGATCTGGAGTAATAACACGAATATTAATAGCCATTTTTACTCCTTTATTTTAGAGTTTCTGCTTTAGCAATCGCTTCATCAATATCACCAACAAGGTAGAATGATTGTTCAGGTAAATCGTCTAAACCACCTGTTAAAATCAGTTTAAATCCTTTAATTGTTTGTTCTAAACTTACATATTTCCCTGGAGAACCTGTAAAGATTTCAGCAACAAAGAATGGTTGTGATAAGAAACGTTCAACTTTTCTTGCACGAGCTACTGTTAAACGATCATCTTCTGATAATTCATCAATACCTAAAATTGCAATAATATCTTGTAATTCTTTATAACGTTGTAATGTTTCTTTAACTTCTTCAGCAATTTGATAGTGTTCACCTGTTACAATATTTGGTTGTAACATTGTTGATGTTGAATCTAATGGATCTACCGCAGGGTAAATTCCTTTAGCTGCTAAGTTACGTGATAATACAGTTGTTGCATCTAAATGTGCAAATGTTGTTGCAGGTGCAGGATCTGTTAAATCATCTGCTGGTACATATACAGCTTGAATTGATGTAATTGAACCTTGTGTTGTTGATGTAATTCGTTCTTGTAACGCACCCATTTCAGTTGCTAATGTTGGTTGGTAACCTACGGCTGAAGGCATACGACCTAATAATGCAGATACTTCTGAACCAGCTTGTGTAAAACGGAAAATATTATCAATAAATAATAAAACATCTTGTTTATTCACATCACGGAAATATTCCGCCATTGTTAATGCTGTTAAACCAACACGCATACGTGCTCCAGGAGGTTCATTCATTTGACCATATACAAGAGCTACTTTTGATTCAGTGAAATTTTTCTCATTAATTACACCTGATTCTTTCATTTCTTCGTATAAATCATTCCCTTCTCGTGTACGTTCACCTACACCACCAAATACTGATACACCACCATGTGCTTTAGCAATATTATTAATTAATTCCATAATTAATACTGTTTTACCTACACCGGCACCACCAAATAATCCAATTTTTCCACCACGACGATATGGTGCTAATAGATCTACAACTTTAATTCCTGTTTCAAAAATTGATGGTTTTGTTTCTAATTCAACAAATTCAGGTGCTTCGCGATGAATTGGTAATGTTTCATCACAAACAAGATCACCTTGATTATCTACTGGTTCTCCAATTACATTGAAAATTCGACCTAATGTAGGTGTTCCTACTGGAACACTAATTGGTGTTCCTAAATCAGCAACTTCAATACCACGTTTTAAACCATCTGTTGAACGCATTGATACACAACGTACTTTATTACCACCTAATAATTGTTGTACTTCGGCGATATTAATTCCTTCAGATGTTTCAATTTTAATTGCACTATAGATACTTGGTAAATTCCCACTTGGAAATTCAATATCTAATACTGGACCAATAATTTGGGTAATATAACCTTTATTTAAACTAGTTTCTAACATCGTTTTTTAAAATGTTTGGATTATTAAAAATAAATATACTTTCAAAAATCAATTTATTATTTTAATAAATAATATAAATAGACTTACTTTACAGTTTACAACAAAATTCTTAAACTTCTGGAATTAAATTCTGATTTTTTAAAAAATTACATCAGAACCAATTCGACCTGTGGTTTTTAGCCAATTTTGAGCTTCAATATAATTATTTGGTGCTAATTTTATAGCCTGTCTCCAATATTCTCCGGCTTTATCAAAAAGCCCTTTTGCAATTTCTAAGTTTTCTTTTTCAGATGCTTTAACCCCTTGATAATGATAAATAACAGCAATATTATTTAAAGCTTGAGGTAAATCTAAATTTAATTCTAAAGCTTGATGATAGTATTCTAACGCTTGCATATATTCACCATTACTCGAATAAATTAATCCAATATTATATAATATATAACTTCGGTCATATGGATCTTCTTCTAATTGTAAAGCTTCATAATAATTTTCTAATGCTTCAGCATAATCACCTTCAGATTGTGCTGACATACCATCTCGATAATAAAAAAAAGCTTGTTTTTCTTGTTTACTTGCTGGTAATACTTTTAATAAAATATCAGCAACAACGGTAAACGTTTTATCAATAAAATTATCATTTCGTTGAGTACGACCCATTAATATCTCCTTATATCTTAATTTTAATTATAAATATATATTTGAGTAAAATAAAAAAAATTAAAAATAAGAATCTTTAATGATTCTTATTTTTAGTATTATTATTCAAATGTTGACGAAACAAATGGTAATAATGAAAGTACACGAGCACGTTTTATTGCTTTTGTAATTTTTCGTTGTTGTTGAACTGTAACACCAGTTACACGACGTGGTAAAATTTTACCTTGTTCAGTTATAAAATTTTTTAGTAAATCCACATCTTTATAATCAATTTTTTGATTAATATCAATGATGGCTAAATTTTTTTTTTGCATAAGACAAATTATTTAATTTCTTTATGAACACTATGTTTATCACAATGTGGACAATATTTTTTTAATTCAATACGATCGGGATTATTACGTCGATTTTTTTGAGTTGTATATCTTGAAACGCCAGCTCGTCGTTTATTCGACTGATTTGAACGGCATTCTGTACACTCTAAGGTAATAAGTACTCGTGAGCCTTTATTTTTTGCCATAAGAGAATTTTTTAATATTTAGATAAATCGAATATTTCAATAATTAATATTATTGCATAAAAATTTTATTCTTTTCAAGTTTTAAGTAATAAATTAAATAATTTTTAAAAAAATTGCAATTTTCTTCTAAAGACTATTATAATAATTTCTTTTATTATATGATTTAATCATAAATAATATTTTAATATTAAAAAAATTTACACTTATGGCAAATATTAAATCAGCAAATAAACGTATTAAAATTAATAAACGTAATCGATTAAAAAATCGGAAATATAAAGGAAATATTAAAAATACAATTAAAATATATTTACAAACTGTAAAACAATATCAAAGTTCTAATAATCCTGAGGATTTTAAAAAAGTTAAAGAATTATTAAATTTAGCTTATAGTCAAATTGATAAAGCAGCAAAAAATAATATTTTTCATAAAAATAAAGCTGCACGAAAAAAATCTCAACTTACAAATTATTTAAAAACAAATTAATTCAATCGTTAAGATAATCAAATTTATCTTAACGATTATACCCTACCAAAAAGATCCTTAACTATTTTTTTATTAGTTTCTATAAATTTTTCATTTAAGAACAAATGCAAAATAATAAGACATATATTACAACTTTACCGGATTTTGTTGAAATTCAAAAAGCAAGTTTTTGTTGGTTTATCTCTCAAGGTTTAGCTGAAGAATTTGATAATTTTTCATCAATTTTAGATCTTACAGGTAATATTGAAATTTGTATTTTTGGAAATGAATATAAATTAAAAAAACCTAAATATAGCGAATTTGAATCAAAACAACGTGATAGTACATATTCAGCTAGAATTTATGTACCAATTGAAATACATAACCGCGAATTAAAAACAATTACCGAAAGAAAAAATATTTTTATTGGAACATTACCATTAATGACTAATAAAGCTACGTTTATTATTAATGGTTGCGAACGTATCATTATTAGTCAAATTATTCGAAGTCCTGGAATTTATTTTAAAAAGACAATAAAAAAGAATCGACCTCTTTATAATGGGACACTTATTTCAAACCGTGGATCTTGGTTAAAATTTGAATTTGGTGAAGAAGAAGATCTATCAACAAATTTAAAGAAAAAGAAAAAATCGCGAAATATTTTTATTAGGATTGATAAATCTACACGAATAAGTGCAACTGAATTATTAAACGAAATGGGATTAAGTAATAAAGAGATTGCACAAAGTGTTAAAACACCAAGTTATTTTCAATCGGCTTTTAATTTAACTTCAGCAACTGAAGATAAAGTTATCGATAATTTTAAAAATTCAAATTCAATTTTTTATAAAATTTTTGATCAACGTTACTATGATATTGGGCGAGTTGGTCGAAAAAAAATTAATCAAAAATTAAATTTAAATATTTCAGAAAATACTCATACATTAACTTATCAAGATATTATTGCAATTTTTGATTATTTAATAACAATTCAAGAAGAATTAGGAATTGAGGATGATATTGATCATTTACAAAACCGAAAAGTTCGTTCAGTTGGAGAATTATTACAAAATCAATTTCGTATTGGATTAAGTCGTTTAGAACGGACAATTAAAGAACGAATGACCCTATGTGATCCCTTGACATTAAAAGCAACAACGTTAATTAATCCAAAACCTATAATGGCAACCATAAAAGAATTTTTTGGGTCAAGTCAACTTTCACAATTTATGGATCAAACAAATCCATTATCTGCATTAACTCATAAACGACGAATTAGTGGATTAGGACCGGGTGGATTAAATCGTGATCGAATTAGTTTTGCTGTTCGTGATATTCATCCTAGTCATTATGGGCGTATTTGTCCAATTGAAACACCGGAAGGACAAAATGCTGGTTTAATTGCGTCATTAACAACATGTGCCAGAATAAATTCGTATGGTTTTATTGAAACGCCATTTTGGAAAGTAAAAAATGGACAAGTATTAAAAACGGATACACCAATTTATTTAACTGCTGATATTGAAGATAATTTTAAAATTGCACCGGCTGATATTAATGTTAATGCAAATGGTTTTTTAGTAAAACAATTAATTGCTGTTCGATACAAACAAAATTTTATTACGGTTAAACCTGAAGAAGTTGATTTCATTGCTATTTCAACGGTTCAAGTCGTTTCGGCAGCAGCAGCATTAATTCCATTTTTTGAACATGATGATGCGAATCGAGCTTTAATGGGATCTAATATGCAACGTCAATCTGTACCTTTATTATTACCTCAAAAACCAATTATTGGGACAGGTTTAGAAAATCAAATTGCGATCGATTCAGGGATGGTTATTACTGCATTTAAAAGTGGGTATGTTATTGAAGTGACATCATCTCATATTATTATTCAAGAAGCTGATAAGAAAAAACGTATTTATAATTTACAAAAATATAATAGATCAAATCAAGATACCTGTATAAACCATCGTCCAATTGTTTGGGTTGGTGAAAAAATTGAAAGTGGTCAAGTATTAGCTGATGGTCCTGGAACAAATGGTGGTGAATTAGCTTTAGGTCAAAACATTACAGTAGCTTATATGCCATGGGAAGGATATAATTTTGAAGATGCAATTTTAATTAACGAACGATTAGTTTATGAAGATGTCTTTACCTCAATTCATATTGAAAAATATGATGTTGAAGTTCGTCAAACAAAAGTTGGTCCCGAAGAAATTACACGTGATATTCCTAATGTAAATAGTGCAGCAGTTCAAAATTTAGATGAAAACGGAATTATTTACAAAGGTGCATTTGTGACGCCAGGTGACATTTTAATTGGAAAGATTACTCCAAAAGGTGAATCAGATCAATTACCTGAAGGTAAATTATTACGAGCAATTTTTGGCGAAAAAGCAAAAGATGTTCGAGATACATCATTACGTGTACCAAATGGTGAACATGGTCGAGTGCTAGATATTAAAATTTTTGACCGTGAAAATGGTGATGAACTTCCGGCGGGTGTAAATGTATTAATTCGAATTTTTTTAGCTCAAATTAGAAAAATTCAAGTTGGTGATAAAATTGCTGGTCGCCATGGAAATAAAGGGATTATTTCACGAATTTTACCGCGTCAAGATATGCCGTATTTACCTGATGGTACCCCAATTGATGTTATTTTAAATCCTTTAGGTGTTCCTTCTCGAATGAATGTCGGACAATTATATGAATGTTTATTAGGTTTAGCAGGTGATAAATTAAATCGACGTTTTAAAATCTTACCATTCGATGAAATGTACGGAAATGATACATCGCGAATTCTTATTAATCAAAAATTAAGACAAGCATCACTTGAAACAAATAAAGCGTGGCTATTTAATCCTTATTCGCCAGGGAAAATGGTTTTAATGGATGGAAGAACGGGAGAACCTTTTGAAAATCCAATAACAGTTGGAAAAGCTTACATGTTAAAATTAGTTCATTTAGTTGATGATAAAATTCATGCTCGTTCGACAGGCCCATATTCATTAGTAACTCAACAACCATTAGGTGGAAAATCGCAACATGGTGGCCAAAGATTTGGAGAAATGGAAGTTTGGGCATTAGAAGCTTTTGGTGCTGCTTATACGCTTCAAGAATTATTAACAGTAAAATCAGATGATATGCAAGGTCGAAATGATGCTTTAAATGCAATTGTTAAAGGTCGTCCAATTCCAAAATCTGGAATTCCAGAATCATTTAAAGTTTTAATGCGCGAATTACAATCAATTGGTTTAGATATTAGTACTTATAAAATAGGGGAATTAGATTCTGAAGAAAACTATAATACGGAAGTTAATTTAATGGAAGTTTATGATAATAATTCAAAACGTTTTTCACCTATGTCTATGTTTTAAATAAAGATTTCTAATAATATTAATAACTTTATTATGACAAAATTTAATCAAGATTTTGACTATATTAAAATTAAATTAGCCTCACCAGAACGAATCAAGGAATGGGGCCAAAGAATGTTGCCAAATGGGGAAATAATTGGTGAAATTACAAAACCTGAAACAATTAATTATCGAACATTTAAACCAGAAATGGATGGTTTATTTTGTGAACGAATTTTTGGACCAACAAAAAATTGGGAATGTCATTGTGGAAAATATAAACGAGTTAGATACCGTGGTTTAATTTGTGAACGTTGTGGGGTTGAAGTTACAGAATCCCGTGTTCGACGACACCGAATGGGATATATTGGATTAGTATCACCTGTTACTCATATTTGGTATTTAAAAAGTTCACCAAGTTTTATTGCTTTATTATTAGGCTTAACAAAAAAAGAATTAGAATCAATTGTTTATTTTACTAATTATTGTGAAATTGAAACTCATACGCCAGAAGAAAATTTATATAATATTGGGGCCGAAATTATTAAACAACAACTGGATAATCTTAATTTAATTAATGAAACAAAGCTAACGCGTGAAAAAATTAGTTTATTAAATAAAGAAGGTGAATCAGGAATTTATATTGCTAAACATTTGAAAGAACGGGAACAACTTATTAAACGTGTTCGAATTTTAGAAAATTTTATTTCGACTGGTTCTAATCCATCATGGATGATTATTTCCGTCTTACCTGTTATTCCTCCGGGATTAAGACCAATGGTTCAATTAGAAGGTGGTAGATTTGCAACTTCTGATTTAAATGAATTATATAGACGGGTGATTACTAGAAATAATCGCTTAATTCGCTTATTAGAAATTTATGCGCCAGAAATTATTATTCGTAATGAAAAGCGAATGCTACAAGAAGCAGTGGATGCTTTAATTGATAACGGAAAACGTGGAAAAAAAGCATTAGGAGCAAATAATCGACCATTACGTTCATTGTCAGATATTATTAAAGGTAAACAAGGCCGTTTTCGTCAAAATTTATTAGGAAAACGTGTAGATTATTCGGGTCGTTCTGTAATTGTAGTTGGTCCAACATTAAAATTAAATCAATGTGGTTTACCTTATGAAATTGCAATTGAATTATTTCAACCGTTTATTATTCATGAATTAATTAATCAAGGTTTAGCTAGCAATATGAAAGTTGCTAAAAAATTTATCCATCAAAATGAACCGTTAGTTGGAAATGTTTTAAAAAAAGTTTTAATTAATCATCCAATTTTTTTAAATCGGGCACCAACATTACATAGGTTAGGAATTCAAGCATTTGAACCTATTTTAGTTGAAGGTCGGGCAATTAAATTACACCCATTAGTTTGTTCAGCTTTTAACGCGGATTTTGATGGAGATCAAATGGCTGTTCATGTTCCATTATCTTTAGAAGCACAAGCTGAAGCCTATATTTTAATGTTGACGCCATATAATTTTTTATCCCCTGCAACGGGTGAACCAATTATTATGCCAAGTCAAGATATGATTTTAGGTTGTTATTATTTAACTGCAAATAATATTAAAGGTGTTTTAGGTTCGAATCATTATTTTGCTAATATAAAAGATGCTATTTTAGCATATGAACAAAAATTGATTGATTTACATGCTTTAATTTGGGTTCGTTATGACGGTGATGTTACTATCCCAAATGAAACTGCAAAGATATGTAATTTTGATGATGGCTCATATATTAAACAATATTCAAATTTACAGCAAAAATTTGATTTGGATAATAATTTAATTACACAATATTTAAAAACAACAACGGGACGTATTATTTTTAACAATACAATTCAAGAAACTTTAAAAATTATTTAAAGTAATTTTTTAAAATTAAATGATGTAATTTCAAATAAAATTTTAAAACTAAAAAATTATGAAAAACTATACTTTTCAAAATACTTTAGTCAGCAAAAAACAATTAAAACAAATTTTAGCGTGGACCTTTACCAATTATGGATCTGTCCAAGGATCATTATTAGCTGATGAATTAAAATATTTAGGATTTAAATATTCTACAAAAGCCGGTCTGTCAATTAGTATTGAGGATTTACGAATTCCCCCAATTAAAAATTTAATGTTGGAAAAGGCTAATAAAGAAATTTTAAAAACTGAAGAAATTTGTTTAAAAGGTAATATTACTGAAGTTGAACGATTTCAAAAAGTTATTGATACTTGGAATATAACAAGTGAAACATTAAAAGATGAAGTTGTTTCCTATTTTCGGAATTATGATCCTCTAAATTCTGTTTATATGATGGCTTTTTCCGGTGCTCGTGGTAATTTATCTCAAGTTCGGCAACTTGTTGGTATGCGTGGTTTAATGTCCGATCCTAATGGTGAAATTATGGATTTACCGATTAAACAAAATTTTCGTGAGGGATTAACAATAACTGATTATTTAATGTCCGGATATGGTGCACGAAAAGGGATTGTAGATACCGCGTTAAAAACTGCGAATTCAGGTTATTTAACTCGTCGTTTAATTGATGTTGCTCAAGATATTATTATTCGTGAAAAGGATTGCTTAACTAATCGTTCAATTCTTTTTTCTAATAAAACAGATGAGGATACGGCTAATGTATCTGTTTATAATCGAATTTTAGGACGTATTTTAAACCAAAATATTTATAAACCAAACGATCCAACTGAACTTTTAGTTGAAAAAGGAATTCAAATTACACCTGGAATTATTTCATTATTAAAAGAAAATAATATTACAAAAATCTTAATTCGTTCCCCATTAACTTGTAATTTAAATCGATCAATTTGTCAAAAATGTTATGGTTGGAATTTAGCAAATGAAAATTTAGTTGATTTAGGCGAAGCGGTTGGAATTATTGCCGGGCAATCAATTGGTGAACCTGGGACACAATTAACAATGCGAACATTCCATACAGGAGGAATTTTTACAGCAGGGTCAAATCAACAAATTATTAGTTCGGTTGATGGTTTTTTAGAATTTTCAGAATTTTTAAAAACTGTACCATTTCGAACAAATAGGGGTGAAAATGTATTAAAAACTGAAAATTCAGGAGCTTTATTAATTACTTTAAAAACTGAAGAGATTATTAAAATTCAAATCCCAGCCCAAACATTATTATTTGTTGATAATAAAACGATCATTCAAAAAGATGATTTATTAGGTCAATTAATTGAAAGCAGTAAACAGGTAAAAATTGAAACAAAAACAGTTTTAAGTGAGTTAACTGGAGAAATTTTCATAAAAGAAGCACTTAATAATAATGTTGTATGGGTTCTTAGTGGAAAATTATTTAATTTACCTTTAAATGCGTATTTAAATAATACGTTAAATAAAAAAATTCTTAAGAAAAATTTTATTTCACGAATTAAATTAGTTAATAAAAATTCAGGTTTAATTAAAATTCTTAATGATGAAATTGATTTAACGAAAAAAATCATTCAAATATTAAGTAATTCAATTGTTTTTCAAAATAGCAAATTAAAAAGATTAAATATTAAGAGTGCTGTTGAACAATATATTTTAACTATTAATAATGATACAAATTTTTTATTAAATAATTTTCAGCTTAACCGAAGTAATTTAATTACAACAAATCATAATGAAATTTTTGGAAAATTATTTACAAATTATTATCAAACAAAAACAGGTGGAACCCCATTTTTCTTAAAAAACGGAAAACAACTTTTAAATGATGAAATAATTGATACAAGTTTACTTTGGTTACCTGAAGAAACACATATTATTAATCGTGATAATAATATTTTAAAAGTCGAAAATTTTGAGTATATTACGGAAAATTATGAAATTATTCCTGATATTTATTCACATATTCCCGGAATTATTAACATAACTGAAAAAAATAATATTGTTCAAGAAATTTGTATTAAACCAGGGTTTTTATATAAAATCGAGAATTTTGAAGATTATGATCAAAAACTTTTCTATCCTGGGGAAATTATTTTTAATAATTTAGAAATTAAAGAAATATCAGTTTCTGAAATTGTAAATACAAGAACAGGAATAGAAATTTTAATTCGGCCACTGGTTTTATATAAAATTCCAAGAAAAAAATTAATTTCAAAAACTTTTAATATTCATAATTTATTTACATTTAAAAATTCACTTGTTCCTAATGTTTCTAATAAGGAAAAAATTAAAACAAATCAAGTTTTAGAATTATTTGAACAACATTTACAATTCGAAGCATTAACTGAAGAACAATTAGTGAATTATATTAATTTTGAAATTCTAATAAAAATTAATAAAAACTATCAATTTGAATTTTTAACATCTGAAAAGATTTGTTTAAATAATTACATACCAAATCAACTTCAAAAATCGAATATTAATATAAATTTAATTGTTCAAAATAATCAATTTGTTCATTCAAATACAATTTTAGGATATTTAGAATTAATTAGTGATACATCAATTGATTTAGTTAAATTAAAAACTCAACTGACTCAAAAACGTGGACAAACACTTAAACAATTATTTTGTTTAACGAATAATGATTGTTTAAAAATTTCAAAGTTACAATTTAAAAATGAGTTAAGCGATCCAAATACAATAATTGATTGTTTATCCTCAAATTTGAATGGTCGAATAATTGAAACAAATTCTGATAGTGTATTTATTCAAAAAGGTAGACCATATTTTTTCCCCAAAACTGCTCAGTTACGTTGTAAAAACGGGAATTTTATTCAAAAAGGTGATAATATTGGTCAATTAAGTTTTGAAAAAGAAATTACAGGTGATATTGTTCAAGGTTTACCTCGTGTTGAAGAAATTTTAGAAGCAAGAAAAAAGAATGATGATCAACTTGATTTAATTCAAAAAACGGATTTAAATTTAAATTTCAAATTTATGAAATTAGGTGAATCATTAGTTGGTGAAGAAAATATTAATTTACACAACTTATTAGCATTATATTTTCAATATTATATAAAAATTGAAACTTTATATGAAGCTACTTATCGTAGTATTAAGAAAATTCAAGGTTTAATTTTAAATTTAATTCAATCTGTATATCAGTCTCAAGGTGTTACAATTTCCGATAAACATTTAGAAGTTATTATTAAACAAATGACTACAAAAGTGAAAATTGCCCATGAAGGAGAAACACCTTTATTACCAAATGAATTAATTGATCTACAACAAATTAAATATATTAATAATTCTATTCAAAACTCGAATAAAATTGCTGCTTTTTATCAGCCTGTGTTATTAGGAATTACACGTGCATCTTTAAATACTGAAAGTTTTATTTCAGCAGCAAGTTTTCAAGAAACGACTCGAGTTTTAACAAAAGCAGCAATTGAAGGAAAAGTTGATTGGTTACGTGGTTTAAAAGAAAATGTTATTATCGGTCGATTAATTCCAGCTGGAACTGGTTTTACTAGTTATAGTGATTTATCAAATAGTAATTTAAAGTTAATAAAAAATTTAAATGTCAAAACAACGGATTTAAAACAATTTTTTAATTCTAATGTCTAGACGATTTTATTTAAAATTTGTTATGTTATATATACGAAATCCTTTTATTAAAATAGGAGTTTAAATTTTTATGGCTGATTTTACTTTAGCCCAATTATTAGAAGCCGGTGTCCATTTTGGACATAAGGCTTACCGTTGGAACCCAAAAATGTTCCCGTATATTTATACTGAAAGAAACAATATTCATATCTTAGATTTAGTTCAATCAGCACAATTGTTAAAAGAAGCTAATCAATATTGTCAAGAAGAAGCAACAAAAGGTAAAACATTTCTATTTATTGGAACAAAACGTCAAGCTAGTTCTATTATCGCAAAAGAAGCAACACGAAGTAATTCTTATTATGTAAATCATCGTTGGTTAGGTGGTATGTTAACAAACTGGGTTACTTTACGAAAACGGATTGAATATTTAAAAAAATTAGAAGAACAGGAAGCAAATAACGTTTTTGATTTATTACCAAAAAAAGAAGCATCACAACGGAAAAAAGAATTAGAAAAATTACGAAAACATTTAAATGGTGTTAAAGAGATGCGACAAATACCTGATGTTGCAATAATTGTCGATCAAAAACGAGAATTAACAGCAGTTAAAGAATGTCGAACATTAGGTATTCCTATTATTTCAATTTTAGATACAAATTGTGATCCTGATTTAATTGATATTCCAATTCCAGGTAATGATGATGCTATTCGTTCAATAAAATTAATTTTACAATCTGTAACTGATAATATTCTATTAGGGCAACAGCAACACGAAAAATTAGTAAAAAATTAATTATTAAATTTAATAAATTATTATGACAGTGGAAATTAATGCCAAACTTGTAAAGCAATTACGAGATAAAACTGGTGCTGGTATGATGAATTGTAAAAAAGCTTTAACTGAGAATCAAGGTGATTTTGATAAAGCAGTTGAAGCCTTACGCTTAAAAGGGGAAGCTATTGCTGATAAAAAAGCAACACGAAGTGCAAATGAAGGTTTAATTGATGCATATATTCATACAGGTAATAAATTAGGTGTTTTATTAGAGGTTAATTGTGAAACAGATTTTGTTTCACGAAAACCTGAATTTAAAGAATTAGTTAAAAATTTAGGAATGCAAATTGCTTCATGTCCTGAAGTTGAGATTATTTCTATGAATGATATTTCAGCAGAATTAAAACAAACAGCATGGGATTTTGAAAGTAGTAAAGATGATCTTGCTAATAAACCAGAAGAAATTAAAAATAAAATCATTGACGGTCGAGTTAATAAAAGTTTATCTAAAAAAGTTTTATTAGAACAAGAGTATATTCGTGACTCTAATATGACTGTTGAACAGTATCTAAAGCAAAATATTAGCTTATTTGGTGAAAATATTAAAATTGAACGTTTTGTTCGATTTAAATTAGGTGAATAATCAAATTTGAATAAGTCTTTGAGAAAGTTTTCTAAAAAATAATATTTAATTTAAATATTATTTTTTGGGCCTATCGTCTAACGGATTAGGACAGAAACCTTCTAAGTTTCCAATGTAGGTTCGATTCCTACTAGGCTCATTACTTAACAATAAAAGCTGATGAAGGGACTTGAACCCCCGACCTACTGATTACAAATCAGTTGCTCTACCAATTGAGCTACATCAGCATATAATCGAAATACATATTTATTATACTTTTATCTGTTTTAAAAAACAAGATAGAATTTAAAGAAAAAATCGAAATATTCTTTAATTGGGCCGAGTTGGATTTGAACCAACGTAACATAACGTAGCGGATTTACAATCCGCCCCCTTTAACCACTCGGGCATCGACCCTTTTTCTAATTAAATTGTAATATAAATTAAATATTCGGTCAATATGGAAAAAATAAAAAATTACAATTGACCGAATACAGAATTCTTTGTAATATATTATTGTTAGTATTTTTTGGGCGATTAACTCAGCGGTAGAGTGTCTGCCTTACAAGCAGAAGGTCACAGGTTCAAATCCTGTATCGCCCATTTATTAAATTTTAATTACATTACAGATAAACTTTTTTGTTTTTCAATTCCCATCATTTGTGAATTACTTTTACCCGGTGCAACCATTGGATAACAATTTTCATCTTCAACAACTTGAATATCAAAAATTACAGGCTTATTATAATTTTTATAATTTTCTAACTCTTTAGTTAATTCATTTTCATTAAAAATTTGAACCCCTTCAATACCATATGATTTTGCTAAATTTACAAAATCAGGACTTCCAGATTCCATATTTGAATGTGAATAACGTTCTCCATAAAAAGATTGTTGCCATTGTCTAACCATACCTTGCCAATGGTTGTTTATAATAACTAATTTAATTGGTAAATTATATTGGGCAATTGTTCCTAATTCTTGAATACACATTTGAATACTAGAATCACCAGAAATACAAATAACTGGTACAGTTGGAAAGGCTACTTGAGCTCCAATTGCTGCAGGTAAACCATAACCCATAGTTCCTAATCCAGCACTTGATGCCCATTTACGAGGCCCACATTTAATAAATTGGGCAGACCACATTTGATGTTGTCCAACATCGGTTGTAAAAATGGCATTAGGATAACTGTTTCCTAACGTATTAATTACTTGTTGTGGTGACAATTTATGTTCTAATTTTGGAATCATTAATGGATAAATTTGTCGCCATTTTGAAATTCTTTCTAACCATGATTGTGTTTGTTTTGGATCAGCTTGATATTGAGAATTACTATAATATAATTTAATTATTTCATATAAAACTTGTTTGATATCACCAACAATTGCTAATTGTGGTGTTCGATTTTTACCTACTTCAGCTGGGTCAATATCAATATGTAACACATCTGCATGACAAGCAAAATCATCTAATTTTCCGGTTACACGATCATCAAAACGAGTACCAATAGCAATTAATAAATCACATTCACTTACCGCAAAATTAGCATAAGCAGTTCCATGCATCCCTAGCATACCTAAAGATAACGAATGATTTTCATTAAAAGCACCTTTTCCCATTAACGTTGTTGTAACGGGAATTGAAAATAATTCAGCTAATTCTAAGAGTTCATTATAACTACTTGAAATAATATTTCCTCCTCCAACGTAAAATAATGGTTGAGAAGCTTGTTTAATCATTTTTAATGCATCCGTAATTTGTTGATCACTTGTTTTAAATTGAAAACGGTATCCTTTTAATTTTAGAATATCTTTTTGTTGAATTGGATTATAGTCTGTAAATTCTTCTAAACCAACATCTTTAGGTATATCAATTAAAACTGGTCCTGGACGTCCGTTTTGAGCGATGTAAAAAGCTTCAGAAACAATTTTTGTTACTTGTTTAGGATCACGAATTACATAAGAATGTTTAACAATTGGTAATGTAATACCAAAAATATCTGTTTCTTGAAAAGCATCCGTTCCAATAAACGCACGTCCAACTTGACCTGTAATGACAACTAATGGAACTGAATCAAGTTGAGCATTTGCGATTCCTGTAACTAAATTTGTTGCACCTGGTCCCGAAGTAGCAAAACAAACTCCAACACGACCTGTTACCCTTGCATAGGCGTCAGCAGCATGAATTGCCCCTTGTTCGTGTCTTGTTAAAACATGATTAATTAATCCTTGTTCTTCCCAAAAATATAATTCATCATAAATCGGTAAAATTGCTCCTCCAGGATACCCAAAAATAGTTTCTACACCATTCCGAACTAAACTATCGATTAAGGCAAATGCCCCTGTCTGTTTGTTGAAAATTTTTGTTTGAGAATTCATATTAATTTTTTTTTAAAAAAATAAAAGTTAGATTGCTAACATATTTTTTAATATTAAAATTAAAATTATAAATAAAATAATAATAATTGTTAATAAAAAAAACTTTGATTTTGATGTTTTAAATAAATTTATAAATGGAGTTAAAATAACTAAAATTAAACCCGAAACACTACTTACAAGAAAGCGCGGATATCGTAAAATATTTGTCCAAAAATCATTCATAAGATAATTTAAAAAATTAAATTACTAGAAAGTGTATTATCATGTTATAATATATTTGTAACATAATAGTTTAAGGCTCTGTAGCTCAGTGGTTAGAGCAGGGGATTCATAAGCCCAAGGTCGTAGGTTCAAATCCCACCAGAGCCATATATTAAAAATAAACTATTAAAAATTTTAGTAATAAAAATAGGAGAAATGGCTGAGTGGTCGAAAGCAATAGATTGCTAATCTATCGTACAATTTATTGTACCCAGGGTTCGAATCCCTGTTTCTCCTTATCTAAAAAGAAATTACTATTTGACAATTAAAGATAAATATTAATATACTTTATTATCATTATTATCATTTCATTTTGGGATTGTAGTTCAATTGGTTAGAGCACCGCCCTGTCACGGCGGAAGTTGCGAGTTCGAATCTCGTCAGTCCCGTAAAAATTTAACTATTTAAATTCAAAATAAAATAATCTAATTTAATAAAAAGATTATTAAATTAGATTATTCACCTTGAATTTTTAACAATACAAAGCCTAATGATAAACCAAATAATGTCATAAAAAAGCATGTCGTTGCTGCTTTTACAATTTCAGCATTTGCAAAAGGTATAACTTTTAAAACTAATTCCATAAACATAAATTGTACTACCTTAATACTGATTAAAATTTAATTTAAATAATAATGGTTTAAAATCCATTTCGAGCCCATACAACTAATGATAATGAAACAGTAAACATTGTCATTAATCCGGCCCAGCCTAAACTAATTAAATCCATATATTTTCTTTTTTTATTATTTAGTAATATTTTTAAATAGAAAATCAATTTTTTGATTTTCTATTTAAAAGTATTTTTATTTAGACAATACTATTTGTCCAATCAACATCTACATTTTCAATAATTAATGATGAATTATAAATTTGTAAGATAATTAATAAAAATACTAGAAATGCTGCCATTACTACACCCATAATAGGTGTTGTACCCCAACCAGGAGATACTTTTCCGTATTCTGCATTTAAAGGGCGTAAAATTTCACCCAACCGTGTTCTTAATGCCATACAAATATTTTATTATTTTTAATAAATTAAAATTTGTTTCACATAACATATACTAATAAATTAATATTTTATTAATAAATTTTACTATGGAAACTGCTACGATTATTGTTATTTTTCTCGCAAGTTTACTTTTAGGAATTACCGTTTATTCAATTTACACTGCATTTGGACCAACAGCAAAAAATTTACGTGATCCATTTGAAGAGCATGAAGAATAAATAATAAACCACAATTGTGGTTTATTATTTACGAATAATACGTGGTGTTTCGCGAAAGAAAACAGAGAAGAAAAGTATCATTAATGTACCGATTAATAAAAAGGTATATACTAATGCTTCCATTTTTTAATCCTTTAATGTTTTTAGTTACTACTGTTATGAATCTTAAACAGCACCTTGTTTCTTAGTTGTTTTATCACCAAGTTTTTGGAATGCACCAAATGCTACTTGTTCTGTAACTTCAGCACCAATACCTGTGAATACATCTCGGAATAATGTACGACCACCATGCCATAAATGTCCAAAGAAGAATAATAGTGCGAAGTTTGCATGACCAAATGTGTACCAACCACGTGGACTACTACGGAATACACCATCTGATTCTAAACTTGTACGGTCAAATTCAAATACTTCACCTAATTGAGCTTTACGAGCAAATTTCTTAACTGTAGGTGCATCTTTAAATGTTTGACCATTTAATTTACCACCATAGAAATCAACAGTAACACCTACTTGTTCAATACTGAATTTTGATTCGGCACGACGGAATGGAATATCGGCACGAATAATACCATCTTTATCAACTAAAATTACTGGGAATGTTTCAAAGAACGCAGGCATACGACGTACTGTTAATTCACGGCCATCTTTATCACGGAAAATTGGGTGACCTAACCATGCTTCAGCAATTCCATCACCTTTATCCATAGGACCAGCACGGAATAAACCACCTTTTGCTGGGTTATTTCCGATATAATCATAGAATGCTAATTTGTCTGGAATACGAGACCATGCTGCACTTTCTGTTAATCCTTCACTAACTGAAGTTTCAACTTGACGTTCAATTTCTTGTTGGAAATAACCACTATCCCATTGATAACGAGTAGGACCAAATAATTCAATTGGTGTTGCAGCCGCTCCGTACCACATTGTTCCTGATGTAACAAATGCAGCAAAAAATACAGCTGAGATACTACTTGAAAGAACAGTTTCAATGTTTCCCATACGTAATGCTCGGTATAATCGTTGTGGTGGACGAACAGTTAAATGGAAAATACCAGCAAAAATACCAAAAATACCAGCAGCAATATGATGTGCTGCAATACCACCTGGATTAAATGGATTAAATCCATCTGCACCCCATGATGGAGCGACAGGTTGTACTTTTCCAGTTACACCAAATGCATCAGAAACCCAGATACCTGGTCCAAATAAACCTGTAACGTGGAATGCTCCGAAACCAAAACAAGCTAAACCTGATAAAAATAAATGAATACCAAATATTTTTGGTAGATCTAATGCAGGTTCACCAGTTCGAGGATCACGGAATAATTCTAAATCCCAATAAACCCAATGCCAAATTGCAGCTAAGAAACACATACCTGATAAAATAATATGTGATAAAGCTACACCTTCAAAACTCCAAATACCTGGATTAGTAACACTCTCACCGGTAATACTCCAACCACCCCACGAATCTGTAATTCCTAATCGAGTCATAAATGGCATAACAAACATACCTTGACGCCACATAGGATTTAAAACTGGATCTGATGGATCAAAAACCGCTAATTCATATAAAGCCATAGAACCAGCCCAACCTGATACTAAAGCTGTATGCATTAAGTGTACAGAAATTAAACGACCCGGGTCATTTAAAACTACTGTATGTACACGATACCATGGAAGTGCCATAGTAATTCAATTCCTTAATATAACTAATAGATTTTGACTTTCTTACTAATAAACTATAAAAATAGTTAATCACAATAGTAGTATAAGTGAATATAAGAAAAATTAATTAAAAAATTAATTAATTTCAATTCTAAGTATTAAAATTAATTAATTTTTTAATATTTTTATGAAAGACTTGCTTTGAAATTTTCTTTTGATTCAGTAATTGCTGCTTTTAATAAAGTTTCAGCTTCATCAGAAAATACTGGTGTTTTCGCAATTAAATCTCTATATTGAACTTTTGTAGTATTAATATAGTTTAATAAACTTGCTGAATACGCTTTAATATTACTAACTTCTAAATCATCTAAGTAACCATTAATTCCAGCATAAATAATTGCAACTTGTTCTGCAATTGATAATGGTGAATTTTGTGGTTGTTTTAAAATTTCACGTAAACGCGTTCCTCGAGCTAGTTGTTTTTGTGTTGCTTCATCTAGATCTGACGCAAATTGAGAAAATGCTTCTAATTCAGCAAATTGAGCAAGTTCTAATTTTAATTTACCAGCTACAGTTTTCATAGCTTTTGTTTGTGCTGCTGAACCAACTCGTGATACAGAAATACCAACATTAATTGCAGGTCTAATACCTGAATTAAATAAATCATTTGATAAGAAAATTTGCCCATCTGTAATTGAAATTACATTTGTTGGAATATATGCAGAAACATCACTCGCTTGTGTTTCAATTACTGGAAGTGCTGTCATACTACCACCACCTAATGTATCACTAAGTTTTGCAGCACGTTCTAATAAACGTGAATGTAGATAGAATACATCACCTGGATAAGCTTCACGCCCTGGAGGACGACGTAGTAATAATGACATTTGACGATAAGCCATAGCTTGTTTTGTTAAATCATCATAAATTACTAAAGTAGACTTCCCGTTATACATAAAGTATTCAGCCATTGCTGCGCCGGCATATGGTGCAATATATTGTAATGTTGCTGGGTCATTTGCTGTTGCACAAACAATAATTGAATATGCCATAGCACCTTTTTCTTCTAAAACATTTACAACTTGAGCAACTGTCGATGCTTTTTGACCAATCCCTACGTATACACACGTTACATTTTCACTTTGTTGATTAATGATTGTATCAACAGCAATTGATGTTTTTCCAGTTTGACGATCACCAATGATTAATTCACGTTGACCACGTCCAATTGGAATCATGGCATCAATTGATGTAATTCCAGTTTGTAATGGTTCACAAACTGATTTACGACTAATAATACCTGGTGCCATTGCTTCTAATAAACGTGTATCTGAAGGATTGATATCACCTTTACCATCAATTGGCGTCGCTAAAGGATTAATTACACGACCTAAGAACTCATCCCCTACAGGAATTTGAGCAATACGGCCTGTTGCTTTAACAGTCCCACCTTCTAAAATTTGTCGACCTGTACCCATTAATACTACACCAACATTGTCGTTTTCTAAGTTTAGTGCAATACCAATTGTTTTATCTTCAAATTCTAAAAGCTCACCACTCATTACTTGATCAAGACCATAAACACGTGCAATACCATCCCCTACTTGAAGAACGGTACCAACGTTATCTACTTTAACCTCTTGATCATATTTTTCGATTTGTTCACGGATAATACTACTAATTTCGTCTGGACGAATACTTATCATTGTATTATTTTTAAGATAAAAAAGTTAATAAAATAGTTGAATTAGAATTAAATATCTAAACTGCTATCTAGATGTTTTGCTAATTCGATAATTTGACCTTTTACAGTTAAATCAATTACTTGTGAATTAGTTTTTACTAAAAATCCACCAATAAGACTTGAATCTAAAGTTACTACTAATTTAATTTCTTTTGCATTAGTCATTTTTTGTAACTTATCTATTAATAATTGTTGTTGATCTTCAGAAATTTCACTAGCTGAAGTAATTTCAACAATTTTAATATTTGCTAATTGATAAACTAATTCTAAATAACGATCTGCAATCGGTTCAAGATAATTAATTCTATTTCGATCAGCTAAAATTAATAAAAAGTTTGATGTTTGTTCACTAATTTGTGGACTAATCGTTTTTTTAATAATTTCGCGTTTTGTTTCATTTCGAACAATAGGATTATTTAAATAATCAGTTAAAGCTGGAGTTGAATTTAATAATTCGCGTAAATTATTAATATCTGATGTAATAGCATGAATGGAACTTTGTGATTTTGCTAAATCAAGCAATGCTTCAGCATAAGGATCGGCAATTTTACTTGCTAAAAGATTTTTAGCCATTATAATTCTCCTCCTAATTTCACAATACCTTGATCAATTAATTGTGTTTGTTTAGTTGTATTTACATCAGTTTGAACTTTATTCAATACATTTTTTAATGCTAATGAAACAATTTGTTGTTTTACTTCATTAAATACTTGTTGTTCACGTGATTGTAAAGTAGCTAATGCACGACTAAAACGTGTTGCTAATTCTTTATTTGCTTGATCTGAATCTGCGTCTAATAGAAGTTTTTTCGTATTAGTCGTTTCTTTTCTAATCTCACTAATAATCACTTGAGCTTGTGTTAATTGTTTTTGAGCTTCACTTAACCGAGTATTTGCTTCTGTTAAACGTTCTTCAGCATTTTGAACACTTTCAATGATCTCATCTTGCCGTTCTTTTAAGGAAGAACCTAAAAAATCACGACCTGCATATATTAAAATACCAACTAAACAGATTATATTAATGATACCGCTTTCAAAAAGATCAAATGTAAATTCAATACTATTTTCTTCAGCAATTAATGTAAAAAGTTGATTGAAATTTTCCATATTTTATAGTTTTTATTTAAACCTTTGGCTTATAAAAAGGGGAAAATTACTTGTAACAAAAAATTTAAAGTGATAATTTATTTTCAATTTGATTTGATAATAATTGAATCTCTTTATCTAAATTCATAAGAACATTTTCTTTTTTAGATAAAAATTCTTTAGTAATATTTTCTAATAAATTGTCAATATACTTTTGTGAAAGATTTAATTCAGTATCTAACATTTCTTTATGAATTTTTTGTGAATTTGCAATTTCCAATTGTGCTTCTTTACGAACACTATTCAATTCTTGTTCATATTGAGCTGATAATTCATTTGCTTTTGTTAATGTATCTGAAGCTTTTGATAGATTTGTTAAAATAAAATCATTACGCTCTGTAATAGCAGTTAGCAACGGATTATATAATAATACGTTAAGAATCACCATTAATATAAGAAATTGAATTGCTACTAATGGTAAAGTTGCACCAATATCAAATAGACCACCTGGCCCACTTACTTCTGAATTTGAAATTAATATTGAAAGATTAACCATATAAATATATGTATGTTTTGCCTTATACTATTAATTTTTATTGTGTACTAAAACATTAGTACAAAAATATCTAAATAAGTTTTTATTTTTATAAAAATTTATTTAGATATGTGTTGTATATTTATTAGCCGTTAAAAGGGTTAGCAAATAATAATGCTAATGCAACTACTAAACCATAAATAGTTAACGCTTCCATGAACGCTAAACTTAATAATAACGTACCACGAATTTTGTTTTCAGCTTCAGGTTGACGTGCAATACCTTCTACAGCTTGACCAGCAGCATTACCTTGACCAATACCAGGACCAATAGCTGCTAAACCAATAGATAAACCAGCAGCAATAACAGATGCAGCAGAAATAATAGAATCCATAATAAATCTTAATTAATTAATAAATATAAATATAATTTGAAAAAAAATTTTATTTTTTAATTTACTCAAGAGCTTCTGCAATATAAGCAGCTGCTAAAGTTGAGAAAATTAGTGCTTGTACCGAACCAGCAAAAATTCCTAATAACATAATAGGTAAAGGAACAATTAAAGGAACTAATGAAGTAAGTACAGTAATTGTCAATTCATCAGCAAGTACATTTCCAAAAAGTCGGAAACTTAGCGATAACGGTTTTGTAAAATCTTCTAAAATATTAATTGGTAGAAGAAGAGGGATCGGTTCAACATAACGTTTAAAATAACCTAATCCTTTTTTACTTAAACCAGCATAGAAATATGCTATTGATGTTAATAACGCTAATGCAACGGTTGTGTTGATATCATTAGTTGGAGCTGCTAATTCACCTTCTGGTAATTCAATTAATTTCCAAGGAATTATAGCACCAGCCCAATTACACCCAAAAATAAATAGGAATAATGTACCAATGAACGGTACCCATTCTCTATAAAAACTTTCGCCTAATTGATCTTTAGCGATGTCAGTAACAAATTCAACTACAGATTCCATAAAATTTTGCCATCCGCGTGGAATTTGTTCAACAGTGCGTGAACCTAAAAAAGCAAATGTTAAGAGAATAGCAAAAACAAACCATAACACCATTAACACTTGACCATGAATGAGAAATCCTTGGATATCCCAATAAAAATGCTTTCCTACTTCCGCTTCGGCTAAAATTGTAGACGTACTTGAATAAAAATTATCTGGGTACATAAAATTTAGCTAATTTAGTAAATTACCCAATATTAAAAAATATACAGGAACAATTTTAATTATACTTTTTTTCCAATTAAAAAAGGTGATTTTTTATATAAAAAATCTATTTTTTTTAATTTAACCATTCATATCCTTTTATTTCTAATTCTTTAGCTAGCTCAGCATCACCTGTTTTAACGATTTTGCCTTTTTGCATAACATGAATAAAATCGGGTTTAATATAATCTAATAAACGTTGATAATGAGTAATTAAAATAATTGCTTTATCTTTTGTCATTAAATTTTTAATTCCTTTTGAAATTAATCGTAATGCATCAATATCTAATCCGGAATCTGTTTCATCTAAAATTGCTAAATCAGAATCTAATAATGCTAATTGTAAAATCTCGTTTCGTTTTTTTTCACCACCAGAAAATCCTTCATTTACATTTCGACTTAAAAAACTAATATCCATATCAACAATTTTTAATTTGTCATTAATATGACCAAAAAATTCAATTGGATCTAATTCTTTTTTTCCTTGACTTTTCATTTTTGAATTGTAAGCTAATCTTAAAAAGTCTTCATTACTAACTCCAGGAATTTCAATAGGATATTGAAAAGCTAGAAAAATTCCTAAATGAGATCTTTCTTCAGTTTCTAATTCTAAAATACTTTCTCCTTTAAATAAGATATCGCCTTGGTTAATTTGGTATGAGGGATGACCAGCAATTACTTTTGAAAACGTACTTTTTCCGGACCCATTTCGTCCCATAATTGCGTGAATTTCACCTTTATTAATTTTTAAATTTAAATTCTTTAATATAGTCGTCTCTTCAATTGATACATCTAAATTGTCAATTTCTAAAATTATTTCTTTATTCATTATCCTACACTTCCTTCTAATTTTAAACCTAATAAACGATCTGCTTCAGCAGCAAATTCTAATGGTAATTCTGTAAATACTTCTTTACAAAAACCACTAATAATTAATTCAATTGCATCTTCAATATCAATACCACGTTGTAAAAAATAAAAAATTTGTTCTTCACCAATTTTTGAAACTGATGCTTCATGTTCAACTTTTGTTGTTGAATTTTGAGCTGAAATAAAAGGAAAAGTATTTGCATTTGATTGATTACCAATTAGCAATGAATCACATTGCGAATAATTACGTGATGCGAATGCTTTTTTATTAATATTAACTAATCCTCGATAACTATTTTTTGAAAAACCAGCTGAGATTCCTTTTGAAATAATACGGCTTTTTGTATTTTTACCAATATGAATCATTTTACTTCCAGTATCAGCTTGCTGATAATGATTTGTTAGTGCAACAGAGTTAAATTCACCTTGTGCGTCATCACCAATTAAAATACAACTTGGATATTTCCATGTAATTGCCGATCCAGTTTCAACTTGTGTCCATGAAATTTTTGAATTTTTACCTGAACATAAACCACGTTTTGTTACAAAATTATAAATTCCACCATTTCCTTCTTCATTTCCACTATACCAATTTTGAACGGTTGAATATTTAATTTCTGCATTCTCTAAAGCAATTAATTCTACAACTGCTGCATGTAATTGATTGTCATCGTATTGTGGAGCAGTACATCCTTCTAAATAACTAACATAACTATCTTTTTCAGCAATAATTAATGTTCTTTCAAATTGACCCGCTTCTTTATCATTAATTCTAAAATACGTTGATAAATCTAATGGGCATTTAACACCATGTGGAATATAACAAAATGATCCATCTGTAAATACAGCAGAATTTAATGCTGTAAAATAATTATCTCCAATTGGAACAACTGTTCCTAAATATTTTTCTAATAAGTTAGGATATTTTTGAACAGCTTCTGAAATTGAACAAAAAATAATTCCGTATTCACTCAATTCTTCTTGAAATGTTGTTCCAATTGAAACACTATCAAACACAACATCCATAGCAACATTTGTTAATCGCTTTTGTTCTGTTAAAGAGATACCTAATTTATTAAATGTTTCTAATAATTCGGGATCAACTTCATCTAATGAATTCAGTTTCTTTTTAACTTTAGGAGCTGAATAATAGGTTAAATCTTGATAATCAATTTCTGAAAATTTTAATTCAGCCCATGTTGGCGATTTTAATGTTTTCCATTTTTTAAAAGCTTTTAAGCGAAAGTCTAATAAAAATTGTGGTTCATTTTTTTTTTTAGAAAGTAAATAAATAATATTCTCATTTAAACCTTTTGGAATCGTTTCTTTTTCAATATTTGTCGAAAATCCATACTTATAAGGTTGATTTACAATTGTTGTTAACTTTGTATCTAATTTTTTTCTTGATTCTTCACTCATAATTTTATTAATTAAATGTTCTAATTTTAAAAATTAAATAATTAATACTGTTTAAATTATAAAACGTTAATGATTTAGAATCAAATAAATCATTAATTAACAACTATTCTTTAAAGTTATCAAAATCATAAAATTTTACTTACGATATTTATAACGAATTAATGATATATTAATATTAAGGTTGTTATTATAAAATCAACCCAGTAGAATTGACTTTTCTAAAAAGTCATTCAAGTTCTACATAAACAAATATATATTGCCTCTAGTTTTAAGGAGAAATAAATGTCTCAATCTGTATCAGAACGGACTCGAATTAAAAGTGATCGTTACGAATCTGGTGTAATTCCATACGCAAAAATGGGTTACTGGGATGCTGCATATTCAGTTAAAGAAACTGATATCTTAGCATTATTCCGTATTACACCTCAACCAGGTGTAGATCCAGTAGAAGCTGCAGCTGCAGTAGCTGGTGAATCATCAACAGCTACTTGGACAGTAGTTTGGACAGATTTATTAACTGCTTGTGATAGATACCGTGCAAAAGCTTACCGTGTAGATCCAGTTCCAAATACAACTGATCAATACTTTGCTTTCATCGCATATGAAATCGATTTATTTGAAGAAGGTTCATTAGCTAACTTAACAGCTTCAATCATCGGTAACGTATTCGGTTTCAAAGCTGTATCTGCATTACGTTTAGAAGATATGCGTATTCCTCATTCATATCTAAAAACATTCCAAGGTCCAGCAACAGGTATCATTGTAGAACGTGAACGTTTAGATACATACGGTCGTCCTCTATTAGGTGCAACTGTAAAACCAAAATTAGGTCTTTCTGGTAAAAACTATGGTCGTGTAGTATATGAAGGTCTTAAAGGTGGTTTAGATTTCCTAAAAGATGATGAAAACATTAACTCACAACCATTCATGCGTTGGAGAGAACGTTTCCTATACTGTATGGAAGGTATTAACCGTGCATCTGCAGCGACAGGTGAAGTTAAAGGTTCTTACTTAAATATTACAGCTGGTAATATGGAAGAAGTTTATGTACGTGGTGCATACGCTAAATCAGTAGGTTCAGTTATTTGTATGGTTGATTTAGTAATGGGTTACACAGCAATTCAAAGTGCTGCAATCTGGGCTCGTGCTAACGATATGATCTTACATTTACACCGTGCTGGTAACTCAACTTACGCTCGTCAAAAAAATCATGGTATTAACTTCCGTGTAATTTGTAAATGGATGCGTATGGCAGGTGTGGATCATATTCACGCTGGTACTGTAGTAGGTAAATTAGAAGGTGATCCTTTAATGATTAAAGGTTTCTACGATACACTACGTTTAACTAACTTAGAAGTTAACTTACCATTCGGTATCTTCTTCGAAATGGATTGGGCTAGTTTACGTAAATGTATGCCAGTAGCTTCAGGTGGTATCCATGCAGGTCAAATGCACCAATTAGTTTACTATCTAGGTGATGATGTAGTATTACAATTCGGTGGTGGTACAATTGGTCATCCAGACGGTATCCAAGCAGGTGCTACAGCTAACCGTGTTGCTTTAGAAGCAATGATTATGGCTCGTAATGAAGGTCAAGATACATTCAGTAATGAAGTTGGTCCTAAAATTTTACGTGAAGCTGCTAAATCTTGTGGTCCATTACAAACAGCTTTAGATTTATGGAAAGATATTAGTTTTAACTATACTTCTACAGATACAGCTGATTTCGTTGAAACACCAACAGCTAACGTATAATTTCATTCAATAATTAATAATTCTAAAGGAGTTTTGAATAGTGAGACTTACTCAAGGTGCATTTTCTTTCTTACCTGATTTAACTGATGCTCAAATCGAAAAACAAGTTGCATATGCAATTACAAAAGGTTGGGCAATGAACATTGAATATACTGATGATCCACATCCTCGTAACAGTTACTGGGAATTATGGGGATTACCATTATTCGACATTAAAGATGTAGCAACTGTAATGTATGAATTAGCTGAAGCGCGTAAAGCGATTACAAAAAGCTATATTCGTATGAATGGTTTCGATGCTTCTTACGGTGTTGAAAGTTGTGCAATGTCATTCATCGTAAACCGTCCATCTAGCGAACCAGGTTTCTACCTAGAACGTCAAGAAGGTCCAGGTCGTCAAATCAACTACACAATTAAAAGTTATGCTGTAGAAGCAAATTCTGCAGGTAGCCGTTACTAATTTAAGTAGTAGACACACAATAAAAAAAAATGACTTAATCAAATCATTGATTAAGTCATTTTTTTTTATTGTGTAACTGATTCTTTTGCTGCATACATTATTTCTAATGTAATTTCATTTATTTCTTTTTCCTTTGCATATTTTTCGGTATTTCGTTTAATTTTTCCGCGTACAAAACCAGGAATTTTCTTTAATTCGGCTTGAGCTTCAATTGACCATTTTAAATCCGATTGAAATGATAACGAATCATTTAAAATTTCTTTTGTATCATGTCCACCAAAAACTTCTAATAAATGATCTTCCATTCCTAATGTAAATGAATTATAAATTAAATCAGAAATTTGATTTGCTCCTTCATAACCTAAAAATGGTTTATAACTTAATGGAAAATTTTGAATATGAACCGGCGCAGAAATAACTCCACAAGGTATATTTAATCGTTTTCCTACATGTCGTTCCATTTGCGTACCAAAAATAGCTTCAGGTTCAGTTTTAGCAATTAAATCACCAATTAAATTATGATCATCGGTACAAATAATTTTTTCACAAATACCATCTAATTGTGCTGTAACCCAAGCTTTATCATATTTACAATATGTGCCGGTCCAAACAACGTTAATACCTAATTCCTTAACTAAAATTTTTGTTATTGCAACGGCATGGGTTGAATCACCAAAAACAACAGCCTTTTTTCCAGTTAAATTTTGACAATCGATAGAACGTGAAAACCACGCTGATTGTGAAATAAATCTTGTTTGAGTATCAATAAATGATTCATATGATATATCTGAACCTAATGAATTTAAAATTTGTTGAATTTTTCTAATAAATTTTGCTGTTTCAACAATACCCATTGGAGTGATATCAATATAAGGCATATCATACTCGTCTTTTAAATATTCTCCAACTAAATTCCCGACTTCACGATACGGAACGATATTAAACCATGCTTTTGGTAAATTTTTTAAATTATGAACCGAATTTCCTTCAGGAATAATTTCATTAATTTCAATATTTAAATCTGCAAATAATTTTTTTAATTCACAAATATCATGTTGATTATGAAATCCTAAACTATAGGCTCCAATAATATTAACTGATGGATTGGCAGTTTTAATTAATTGAATAGTGTTATTTTTTTCAGCTTTTTTTAAATAAAATGTTACTATTTGTTCTAGTGTTCGATCAGCAGCTTGCATTTCATTTACTCTATAATGATTAACATCGGCTAATAAAACATCAGATTTTGATTCTAAAGAGGCCCGATAACAAAAATTTTGTAAATCTTCTTGTAGAATACTTGACGTACAAGTGGGTGTTAAAATCACTAAATCAGGGTTTTCTTCAATATCTTTGCGAACAATATTTGTTACTACTTTTTCTTTTGAGCCTTGGGCTAAAACATGACGATCTACAACACTGGCAGTAACAGGTGTAAAATCACGTTTTCGTTCTAACATCGAAGACATTACATTAAAGTAATCATCGCCTAACGGTGCATGCATAATTGCATGTACGTTTTTGAAAGAACTCGCAATTCGTAATGTTCCAATATGTGCTGGACCTGCATACATCCAATACGCTAATTTCATTTTTTCTATTAATTTATTAAATAAAGTAAAAACACTTACTTTTAATCTAGATTATATAAAATTTTATTCAAAAACAATAGTTTTTTAAAAAAATTGTAATTTTTAGTAAATTTAAATTAAGATTAGAGTAAATATATTTATTTTAATTTTATTTTTATAAAATACGGTGGTTAATTTTTTTATGAAATATTTTAAATTAACAAGTTTACTTGTTATATTTTTAACAATTAGTTCACCAACAATTGCAAAAGCAGATATTGCTGGATTAACAAAATGTAGTGCATCCCCTGCTTTTAAAAAACGGTTAACAGGAACTGTTAAAAAATTAGAACAACGGTTAGCAAAATATGAACCTGGTTCAGCCCCTGCTTTAGCTATACAACAACAAATTGATAGAACAGAAGCTCGTTTTGATAAATATGGTCGATCAGAATTATTATGTGGAAAAGATGGCTTACCACATTTAATTGCAGATGGACGGTGGAGTCATGCAGCGGAATTTACGTTACCTGGATTTGGTTTTCTTTATATAGCTGGTTGGATTGGCTGGGTTGGTCGGCGATATTTACGTACGGTAAGTAAAACAACAAATCCGACAGAGAATGAAATTATTATTAATGTTCCCTTAGCATTAAAAATTATGACAAGTGGTTATATTTGGCCAATTTTAGCGTGGGGTGAATTAATTAATGGTGAGTTAGTAAGATCTGATGATGAAGTAACTGTTTCACCACGTTAAAAAAATTATTTACATTTTATACAAAATCTAAATATTCATTATGAATGACTTTCAAAAATATTTATCGACTGCACCTGTTTTATTAACAATTTGGATGACTTTTACAGCTGGTTTTATTATTGAAATAAATCGGTTTTTTCCAGATATGTTAGGGTTATATTTTTAATTAAAAAAGCAAGACTTTAAAAAATTAGAGTCTTGCTTTTTTTCATACAATTATTCAGGATCACGTCGATTTGGATTACGTGAAGGATCACTTGATAATAATCCAAAAATAAATAGAGATACAAAGAAAATAATAGTTGTATACACTACAACTTTTAAAGTAAACATGGAATTTTTCCTATTAAATTGTTTCTAATATTATTTATTATACTAAAAGATTTAAATTTTTAAATTTAAATCATATTTTTAAAATGGTACATCATTTTGATTTAAACTTATATTATCAGATTTAATCAAATTTTGATTTTGTAATAAAAATGGATATAATTTCGATACAGTAAATTCTAATTGTTTATCTTTTTTTATATTAAAATTATCCAAATTGTTATCACGTAATGAGAAAAATCCTTCAATGATTAAATAATCATTTATTTTATAATATTGCATTAAATCATAAGCTAGATTACCCCAGACTGAAATTTGAAAAGTATTTAGATAATTTTTATTTAAATAATGTGGAAATTGTACTAAAACTTCAGTTACAGATGTTTCATCTTCAAAAAAACTTTGTTGTGGTTTTTGAATAATTTTAACGATAAAAATAGAATAATTCATACAAATTATAAAATTAGATTTTTCTGTCTTTGAACATCTTCAAAATTAATATTTTTTAAACGTTTTAAAATTCTAATAAAATATTCTTCAAAATAATCTTCTAATGTTAAAAGATCTTCTGAAGCAATTTCAAAAATTTCATAAATATTGTTACTAGATTCTACAAAATTAGTTTTTGTATTAAAAATTTCAACAAAAGCTAATCGATCTGTAATGGTCTGACCCCATTCGAAAAAACTTAAAAATTGTTTAATAAATTTTAAAACAAAAACGGGAATATTAGTAATTTGTGCTCTCTGTCCAGCCAGTTTTTCACACAAATTAATGATATCTGTTGCAACCCAACCTTTAACGCCTGATAATAAAAATGTTTGATTTTTAGTTTCAGGAATGCGTAATGCACGTAAACAAAATTTTGAAATATCTTGTGTATCCATGTAAGAAATACAAGTTTTTTCATTTGTAATTATAATTGAATCGCCTTCAAGAATTGGAATGGCGTATTGCCCAATTAATCCTTGATAAAATCCAGTTAATCGAAAAATTGTGTAAGGAATATTTGATTCTTTTAATTTTATTTCAATACCTTTTTTCATTTGCATTAATGGAATATAAGAA
>Ga0163111_10000127_pt1 | contig 42881 bp, 23 predicted proteins | sample CRUFie1St18metaG_FD_109645 | JGI IMG/M metagenome (GOLD analysis project Ga0163111, IMG submission 109645) | Marine microbial communities from the Costa Rica Dome - CRUD Field 142mm St18 metaG | ecosystem: Environmental > Aquatic > Marine > Oceanic > Photic zone | place: Costa Rica: the Eastern...
AACACTTGTCTGGTAACCCTTGCGCGGCGTGCAAGGTATGCAAAACACTTGTCTGGTAACCCTTGCGCGGCGTGCAAGGTATGCAAAACACTTGTCTGGTAACCCTTGCGCGGCGTGCAAGGTATGCAAGACACTTGTCTGATAAACCCTCGGTAGTGTCTATATAAGTGTGTGATAGTTCAAAAAGAGTAACTTTGTATATTATGAACACACATCATCGATCGCCTTTAGACGCTTACCTAAGTGAAGAACTCCTAGCGAGTACGAACCGTCATTTATTAGAGAGTCTCTCTAGTAATAAGGATAAATTAGACCTTCGGAGTCTATTACGCCCTTTGTTAGAGAACTTCTTGAATCAAATCCTTCAAGCCGAGTTTGCAGAGCATTTGGAGAATACGCCAGGCAATCACCGCAACGGAAAAATCACCAAACGGGTTACCAGTAGCCAGGGCGAACTTTCCATCGAGACTCCTCGGGATCGTTCTGGTAGTTTTGAGCCTCAAATCATTGCCAAACGGCAACGAAGTTTGAAGGACGAATTAGGGGATAAAATCATAGATCTTTATTCTCGTGGAGCGACTTTAGAGGATATTCAAGATCACTTAAAGTCGATTTATGAGGTAGATATGTCCAAAAGTCTGATAAGCAAGATAACGGATCGTATCTTACCAGAGCTAGAGGCATGGGAGAATCGTCCTTTAGAAGCCGTCTACCCCATTGTTTGGTTTGATGCCTTACACCTAAAGATACGTAAGGATAACCATATTGTTTGTCGAGCTGTCTACTTCGCTTTGGGTGTTAATTCAGAAGGATATCGTGAACTCTTGGGAATGTATATAGGGGATAGAGAGTCTTCAAAGTTCTGGCTAGGGGTCCTTAATAACCTCTATAACAGGGGAGTAGAAGATATCTTGATTGCTTGTACGGATAACCTTCCTGGGTTTACCAAAGTCATCAAGGCGGTATTCCCACAGGCTCAAACTCAGTTATGTATTGTCCATCAGATTCGAAATAGCCTCAAATATGCCACTCGAGAAGATCAAAGAGAACTAGCCAAAGACCTCAAACCTATATACCAAGCACTAAACGAAAGCGAGGCATTCAAGGCTTTAGAGGAGTTCAAACGCAAGTGGGATGAGCACTACCCAGTAGCCGTAAATCAATGGTATCAGAACTGGGACAACTTAACACATTTTCTCAAATTCAATTTTCACATAAGAAGATTGATATATACAACAAACCATATTGAGAATTTCAATCGACAAGCAAGAGCTGTAACTAAGAAAAGGATTATTATGCCTAATGAAATATCGGTCAAAAAAGTCATATATTTGATGTACAAAAATATGTGCAAGAAAAAGAGAACACCCGTGAAGAAGTGGGGATTAATTAAGCAACAACTCGAAATTCTATTCCCCAAGAGAATGAAAGCAACCATATAAAGACACTAAAAAGCAAAATGATTTATTTCATCAAATAAACTATCACACACTTATATAGACACTACCAACCCTCCGCGGCGCGGAGAGGAAGCAAAACACTTGATTTCTACCAATTTGCCAGCATACCAGCTATAGAAGCCGTGAGGAAACACGCAATTGTACTCCCAATCAATGCGCGTACGCCTAAAGCAGAAAGAGTTGTTCGTTGGTTCGGTGCCAATGCCCCAATCCCTCCGATTTGAATACCGATAGAAGCGAAATTGGAGAACCCACACAGAGCATATGTAGCAATGATAACCGACTTATAATTCAATATGAGTCCTTCCCCTTTCAATTGGCCTAAAGAACCATAGGCAACAAACTCATTGATAATCGTTTTCTCCCCTAGCAATTGTCCTACAATCATGATATCATCTGAAGGGACTCCCAATGCCCATGCAAAAGGTGAGAACAATACCCCAAAGATATACTGTAAGTTGAAGCCTGCGAATCGGCCTTCTGTAGAACTTGCCACCCACTCATTCAATCCGCCGATCTCTCCAATCACGTTCAAGAAGAAGAAGTTCACCATCGCGATGAAAGCAATAAAGGTCAAGAGCATAATCCCTACATTCACTGCCAACTTAAGTCCTTCTCCTGTGCCATTCGAAATGGCATCCAATACATTACTACCAATTCTGTCTTTGGGGATAGAAAGATCTTGGCTGACCTCTTCCGTTTCGGGGAATAAGATCTTTGCAGCCACAATCGCGGCAGGAGCCGACATAATCGAGGCTGTAAGCAGGTGGGTCGCGAAAAGGCGGGTTTGTTCGGGATCAGTCCCTCCTAAGTACCCAATATAAGCCGCAAACACCCCCCCTGCAATCGTTGCCATTCCTCCCGTCATCAAGCACATAATTTCCGACTTTGTCATCTTATCCAAATAGGGCTTCACCAATAGAGGCGATTCCGTTTGTCCAAGGAAGATATTCCCTGCCGCCGCCAAACTCTCAGCTCCCGATAGGCGCATCGTCTTGCTCATCACCCATGCAAACCCATATACTACCTTTTGGAGTATCCCTAGGTAATATAATAAGGAAGTCAATGCCGAGAAGAAGACAATGGTAGGCAAAATTTGGAAGGCAAAGATAAACCCAAAGGAATCCACATCTGTAATGATATTGCCAAAGAGGAAGGTAGAACCCTCACGGGTAAAGGCCAATATTTCCACAAAGAAGTCAGATATATAGGCGAATATACTTCGGATGAAGCCTACTTTCAATACCAGAATTGCGAAGACCAATTGGAGGCTAATACCCGTTCCAACCAGCTTCCAATCAATGGCCTTTCGATTGGCGCTACATAAATAGGCCACAAACAACAGCACAAATACCCCAAACAATCCTCTCAATACATCAATAATCGAAAAAGCGGGTCGATTGTATCGCGCACGCCCTGATAGGTACATGGTATCTTCCAATCCCTTCAGAACAACATTGCCTCGCTTATCAATATTCACCTTATACGCTTTGGTTCGTCGCTTGGATTCAAGCCCATCAATTGATTGCTTCGCGATTTGGTTGCCCCCTGAATACATGAGCAAAGAAGGCGTATTGTCCTTTGCCATATATACAATAGAATCCACAGGACCCGAAATCGGAATCAGTTCATAGGAAAATATCAACGAATCATTGCGTAGTTTCCATGTGCCCTTCTCCTTTACGGAGTCTTTGACCACAGAAAAGAGAAAAGTGCCATCTTTGGCAATCTGTAATTCGTCTTTGGCGGAATGTGTATAGAGGTCATCCCCTGTGATGCCTGTTACACTTTTAAGCTTCCAATTAAACACAACTGAGTCGGCAGTAAGGCTACCTTCTTCAGCTTTCATATCAATAGGTGCTAATATCCCAGCGAGGATACAGAGGAGGAGAATGGTTCGAGAGTAGAAAAGGCGCATGGCAAGTCATTTATTTCTGTAAAGCTAACATTTCTACGTTTGTGGTCAAAAAAATGCAAACCGAATAATTTTAAAGGGGGGCAACGTATTAATCCATTGCATACGTTACAAGTGAGTAGTTCCATATCTTTTTATCCAGATTTATATTTCAAAAACCAGATTACATGTCATTACATGGATATATATCCATGAATGTAACATCATAAATTCATCATTCTACTACTATTCAGCCTTTACTTTGTGGTACACTCATGAGCATCCCTCATGGGTGTTTTTTTTGCCTAAATCTGCCATTTTATTACCAAATTGCCATATATTCGACAATTATCCTGCTATTTGCTTTCAATCTTTGAAGCTGAAAGATCCAGCAGTTTTGTCTATTCAACAACATAAAACAAATTCCATTTATGCGACCTATATATGGCATCTTTTTCCTAGTAATTATTTCTCTATTTGCGTGTAATTCAATAGATCGAAATACTGAAGCTTCTAATGGAGAAGCTACCACTGAGGAGGCTCCCAAGGAAACCGAGAATGAGGTACAAGCCGCCCAGCAAGCTGTCATGAAGTTTGGGATTGACGCAAGTGCAGGGGTTCCTCAAGGATTGCTAGAAGGCGATAAGGCTCCTGATTTCGTAGCTACTGATACGGAAGGCAATGATGTTTCGCTTGCTAGCTTATTAGAAAAAGGCCCTGCGATACTTATGTTCTACCGAGGCCAATGGTGCCCTGTATGTAACCGACACCTCAACGCGTTCCAAGATTCTGTACAATTGCTATTGGCCAAAGGAGCAAGTGTCATTGCAATCGCTCCAGAAACAACAGAAAATGCCCAGAAGACCCTTGAAAATACCAAAGTCAAGTTTCCTATTATCCCTGATACTGAGGGTAAAATCATGGATGCTTATAAGGTTAGTTTCAAGGTAACGGAGGATTACGTTTCCAAAATCGAAACCCATCTCAATACGAATATCGCCCAAAACAACGGTTCTTCTGAATCGAAGCTACCTGTTCCTGCCACCTATATCATTCAGCCCGATGGCACAATCTCTTACGCACATTTTGACCTCAACTATACCAATAGAGCATCCGTAAAAGAGCTACTTGCCCATTTGGAAGGCTCCTAATAAAACATCAATATATAGATATATTCCCTCTATCTTCTACAAGATAGGGGGAGTTTTATTTAACAAAATACGTATAGGGATACCTCTATCCATCCTTTCGTTACTAAAATCCAAAAAACAAAACAATATTGAACAATCACTCTTATATCCTGTGTATATTGCATCACCTAAACCAAATACCAAACCGATAAATATGTACCGTTATATCATACTCATCGGGTTTCTTCTACTAACCCAATCGCAATTCGCCCTAGCCCAAATCGAATACTATGTATCCCCTACTGGAAATGATGCCAATACAGGCTTATCCAGCACCTCTCCTTTCGCAACCCTCGAACATGCCCGCGACCAAATCAGAGGCCTCGCCTCCCCTACTGAGGTTACGGTTTGGTTGATGGACGGGGATTATTACCTAAACTCCACCTTCGAGCTACAATCACAAGATAGCGGAACAAGTACAAATCGTATTCATTACCGCGCCCTCAACAAACATCAAGCAAAACTACACCTAACAAAGCGTATACAGGTCTCTCAATTGGATACCCTCACGGATCCCGCTATTATCGCCCGTGTAAATCCTGCCGCCACAGGACAAATCAAAACCATTGACTTATCTGCTTTTGGTGTCCAGAATATGGCTACATGGCCCGACTATTTTTCTGCCAGTAACCAACAGTTGTTCCGACTCTATGGGAATGATGGGAGCCAATTGCCGCTCTCTCGCTACCCCAATGATTCGATGATGACCATGCGAACGGTTCTCCAAAATGAGCCAGGCATATTCGAATACCGAGATGACCGCCATAAAGCATGGCTCGAAGCCATTAACGATGGAGGGGTATGGCTTCAAGGCTATTGGAGAGTGGCTTGGCAATATGATGCGGTCAAAACGGCTTCTATTGATACCCTAGCCGAAACCGTCACTCAGGCAGCATCTGTACCCTTGGGCATTGGCGATAAGTATACGCGTCCAAGTGGCAATGGACAAGAACCCTATATTGCCATTAATCTATTGGAGGAGATTGATTTGCCTGGCGAATGGTCAATCAATTTTAATACGAATAAGCTCTATATATGGGTACCTGATGGCGTTACAGAATTGGAGATTCTCGACCAAGATGATCCGATTTTCCGCCTCAATGATGTGAGTTATGTAGATATCATTGACCTTACGTTTGACTACTCACTAGGCTCTGCCATCATCATCCAAGATGGATACGATAACCTCGTAGCAGGTTGTGATATATCGCATTGTATTGAAGATGCCATTCGGGTACTAGACGGTTCTAGCCACGATATAGTCAGTAATGACATCCATGACCTTGGTGCTGGCGGAATTTTCCTATCAGGAGGGGATCGTGCCACCCTCACCCACGCCAATCATACAGCCGTAAATAACCACATCTATGAGTTTGGGCAAGTAAAGGTGATTTATGGAGCAGCTATTGAAATTCCTGGTCGGACGGTTCAGAACAATGTCGGTATGTATGTTGCCCATAATAAGATTCATGGAACGCCTCATGTAGGAATCCTCTTCTGTGGCAACAACAATATATTCGAGTATAATGAGATCTATGATATTTGTCGGGTATCCAATGATATGGGTGCGTTCTATAGTTGGGCAGATTGGACGAGCTACGGAAATATCATCCGCTACAATTATGTGCATGATGCCCACCAAGCGCATGGCGTCTATTGGGATGATGGAGATAGCGGCGATCAAGCCTATAATAATATCATGCAAAATATTGATGTAGGGGTTTTCATGGGAGGCGGGCATGACAATATTGCCCGAAATAACCTCGTCATTGATTGTGAGAAAGCCGTACATATTGACAATCGAGGCGTATCACGTGGCTACAACCTCAGTAATACAACCCTCGTAAACCGTGTACTTTCTGTAGACTATCAGAATGCGCCTTGGAGTACCCAATACCCTTCTATCGTTTCCATCTTGGATACAGCCTATGAACAGGAGCTTCCTGTAGGTTCAACTACTGATTGCAATGTAGCCATCAATACCCCTGTGGTTGTGGACATTAACGCTTCTACTGCTACGAGTTGGCAGGTCAGTTTAGGCACTGAGTTTAGCGATACTGATCCTAGCCTCGCTTCTGCTGGCCTTGCCCAAATTGATTCGGCTTCAGGCTATAGCGGAGAAGCATGTATTGGTGTAATTCCTGTAGATTCTATTGGACTAATCAATGATCAATTCCGCACAGGTGTATCTCCCCTTCCTATTGAATGGTTGGCGTTCTCTGCTACGCCCTTAGAGGAAACAGTTGCCCTTACATGGATTTCTGCATCCGAATCGAACAACAAAGGTTTCGAGGTTCAGCATAGCTTAAACGCAACCCAATGGGAAGTACTCGGATTTGTTGAAGGGCAAGGCAATTCGGCTAGTCCTACGACTTACACCTTCACACACGAATCTCCTATCACTGGAGCAAATTACTATCGCCTCCGCCAAGTGGATTTCGATGGCCAATTCTCCTATTCCAACATTCGCCAAGCTGTTTTCCATTCGAATAGCCCCCTCAATATCTACCCAAATCCTGCTTCCGAAAGCCTTACCCTCCAATTTCCTGCGGAAGAAGCGCATTGCACCATTCAAGACCTCCTCGGCCGAACGCATTTCGAAGCCACCGTTTCCCCCAATCAAGAGATTGACATTGAGGCTTTGGAATCGGGACTCTATATACTCGAGCTGAAGTTCGACGATAAAAAGATGTCTAAGAAGTTCATCAAGGAATAATAGGACGTAAGTACTTGATAAGTCGATCAATTCTTGCAACCTTTACATATAGATGAGGAAAACCAACGGATACGTATATGATATACGTATCCGTTATTAAATACATGAACTGTTATTTCGATTATAACTAACACGTTTCTGATTATGAGAAAAAGTTTACTCCCTATTTTAGTCTTGTGTCTGTTCTTCAGTAGTATGAACGCACAACGTACCGTAGGACTCCTTTCCTACGATCCATCGCAAGCATTCGAAGGATACAACCTTGTATTCCCCCACAACCAACCTAACGTCTACCTTCTTGACAATTGTGGCGAAATCGTACATATGTGGGAAGATAGTGCCAACTTCCGCCCTGGAAATATCGCCTATATATGGCCAGATGGAACACTCCTCAAAGGAAAAAGAGATGCCTCTGTAGTCAATGATGCTATCTGGGCAGGAGGAGGTGGTGCAATCGTTGAAGTTCGCGATTGGGACAATACCCTCATTTGGTCATACGAATTGAATGACTCTACAAAGCGATTCCACCACGATTTTGTGCCTATGCCTAATGGAAATGTGTTGGCAATTGCTTGGGAACTCAAAACATATGAGGAATCCATTCAAGCAGGACGTGATACCGCTACAATGGCACAGGATAAGTTATGGCCTGATTATATCTTGGAACTGAATCCTTCTAACAGCGACATTGTATGGGAATGGCACGCTTGGGATCACCTCATCCAAGATCATGACTCTACAAAGGACAATTATGGGGTAGTCGCAGATCACCCCGAACTCATTGACCTAAACTATGATAGAAACAATGGTCACCCAGACTGGATGCACGCAAATGCACTTGATTACAATGAAGAATTGGATCAGATCATGCTTTGTGTCCCTTATTTCGATGAGATTTGGGTAATTGACCATTCTACTACAACTGCCCAAGCTGCAGGACATACAGGTGGAGCAGCAGCTAGAGGAGGAGACCTTCTCTACCGTTGGGGAAATCCCGCTACCTATCGCGCAGGAGATTCTTCCGACCAAACGCTATTCTTCCCACACGATGCGCATTGGTCGAATGACTTCCTCACAGCCGCTCATCCAGACTTCAATAAGATTGCGGTATTCAACAACCGTGTAGGGGCAGATTATTCTACTGCAAATATCTTCAATCCACCTTGGGAGATGTATTCTTGGACATACACCATGGATACCGATATGTATGGCCCTACTTCATTCGACGAAACCTATCAGCACCCTGTTGATCCAACGAATCTATACTCCACAGGACTATCAAGCATCCAACAGCTTCCCAACAACAATGTATTGATTACCTCTGGACGCTATGGGTATACCTTTGAGCTTACCCCTAACAATGAAATTGTATGGGAGTATGTAACGCCTCTTATTGGTGGAAACCCTGCGTCTCAAGGAGACACCCTTACCATCAACCAAAACCTTACCTTTCGAATGAAGCGTTACCCAGCAGATTATGCTGCCTTTATGGGTCGTACGCTTACTCCACAAGGATGGATTGAGTTAAATCCTGATACGGCTTATTGTAATTCTGTCATCAGTAGCAATGACCGCGAAATCGAATACTTCCTTGATGTATATCCAAACCCTGCCCAAGACAATATCATCATCGAATGGGAAAAAGGCGGCCCAGTGGTCAACATTCAAGTGTTCGACCTTACAGGACGTGTCATCACCGAATGTACCGCAACAGGCGGACGTAAATATCTCGATGTATCCGATTGGCAAAACGGCCTCTACATCATCCAAATAGAAGGCTCCGACACCAAACGAATACTCGTACAGAAATAAGCTCTCTATCTTTACACAACAAAACAGCTTGCAGGTTAAGGTTCCTGCAAGCTGTTTTCCATTTCTCCCTCCCGAATCTTCCTAAAAATATGTAACTTAGTATACGTAAATCCTATCGTCCATACTAATAGTCCTAACCACAATGCCTAGAACCATCACATTAACCCGTGAAGTATTTGGGGAGTTATTGCAGCAAATCCAAGGCAAGTATAAAGAGCTTCTACTAAGCCAAGGAAAAAGCATCCCCAAGAGAATCAAAGAACAGTATGGATATGATGGTTGTGAAGATATTGAAAGATATCCTGCTTCACTACGAGCCGTTATGTATCGAGCGTTACGCAAGGAAAATCATCCTGAAGCGAATGGTGTAAAAGCTCTTAATATCAAATATCTCTACAATCTTGAGAGAGCCTATAAGAACAACCAAGAAACCATCACAATAGAAACCGATCCTCATCTAGACATATACCTATTCTTCCTAGGCTATAACTCTCCTGAAGCATTCTTCGAAACTATCCCCCAAACCAGTCAACTATCACTTAAACCCTACCCCTCTACAAATACTGATATTCAACGATTTGTAGGAACATACGTTAGTTATATCACAGAAAGGCATTATATCTATTCAGCAACCTTTGAGCTTCTACCAAATGGAACCGTAAGAGGATTTGATCAACGTAATCGTTATCTAGGCACATTCGAATATACCGATCTTCACCTCCACATCAACCTCAAAAACCAACACAAAGATGAACGGCCTTTGTACATCATTTTCCAAACCAGATATGAGCCCCTTGAAGTAAAAGCATTAATTGGTTTATATCTCTGTATAGGTGACCATAACGACCCTAGTGTAGGGCGTGAAATATGGATTAAAACTGATCGGGAGTATGATACATTAACATCAAAGAAAATCGCATATTATGGTAAAGAATATCGAATGCTAGAAGAAGATTCCGAGTTGAAAGCAATTATTCCATTCCTTACAGGTACGTTAGGAAATCATATACAATCAGATATAAATATAGACCACCTAACCCTTAAAAAGGAATTTGAATTTGACAAACTGCTCCACTTTGCATCCCTATTCCTCGCCGAAAAAGCCCAAATCGACGCAGCCAAACGCATCCAAGAACTTGCTCGAAACCAAGGTTTCTACAAACAAAAGCTGGAAACTACTCCCTATATAAAAATAGCTCCCAAACTCATAGGTATCTACCTCAGTTACAGAACAGATGCCAAGACTCGCATCAAACAATCCCTCCTCCAAATATTCCCCAATAGTACCGTCAGATACCAAAGCATAAATGAGTCTTTCGAAGGGTATGCCCACCAAGTTCAAAACAACATCTTCATATCCCTTTGCAATAGCCAAGGTGTACAAATCGCCCAAACAGTTTTTTATCTAGGAAATTCCTATTCCATCCAATCATTAGCAGGAGTATTCTCAGGCATTTCCTCAAAAGGAGCCCCTGTATGTGGTAGAGAAATCATGATAAAAACTACTTTTGAACAGTGGCAAGAAGCTCAACATGAAATCAAACTACTCAACCATGAGGATCAAGAGGCACTTAATGTAAAATATCCCAACCTAACAAACATATTCAACAATCCCCAAAGCATACTGGAATCTCCTTTAGATGTAAACTTTGACGATTTTCAGCCTATACACTAGTTTGTCATATATACAGATGGAAGCCTAATGATTCTGGCAATGCAACAAGCAATTTCTTGAATGTACATCTAGCAACATGTTTTTGTCGCCTAATATAATCCTTCGTTTTCCCTAACTTTTCCGCTATCTCCGCATTATTATAGCCTTCCACATCCAACTCGATGATTTGTCGATGAGTAGGTGCCAATCGCATCATATACATTTGCAAAAGCATACAATAGGATTTATCTACTTGCTCAACCTTATCCAACAATGATGGAAGAACAAGTTCTCGCCGAATACGCTCTCGATTCTGAAGCGTCTTTTTAAAATTACTCACATTCCCTCTCATTCGACTAAAAAACATCCCCCTTATACTTCGATTAATTCTAGGTTCATTCTCAAACAGTTTCATCATCGTATCAGAAACGACATCCTCTGCGTCCGACCTATCCAATCCCTTACGACCAGCATCTCTAACCAAAATATCGTAATACTTCACATACAAAGTACCAAAAGCCTTATTATTTCCATCGAGGAATTCAGTCCAGAGAGCTAAGTCCCGTTCTCTATCAAAATGGTTGTGCATACAATATGGGAGTTAAACTTAGGTTTTCTCAAAAGCTGAGATAGCCCCGCGATTACAACCCATATTATCACAATACCTAAAGCCCTACACTATCTAGTATCAACTAGACATTCCTGATAATATTCCTGATTATTAGGAATATTTCTACTCATCCAGAATTCTCTATATTGAAATCGAAATATGTCCACAAATAGGCCTAATGCCCCCCCTCAAATCCCCCCTTGAATTCAAAATAGCATCCTCCTCAAAATAAGCGGACTCAACAACATTCTAGCATAACTTTTTTTCATATCTTCACATTAATTACAAAAAAGATTGAACTTTCCTCTTTCCTACACGTAATATAAAGCAAACAAATCAACGGCAGAACCAAAGCCTACCTAACAACATATTATCAATAGTCAATAAAATATGTCAAACAACACTTCAAACCCAAGCCCATCGCCTATATCAAGCGCGCAAAATTGGGTAAAGACATCCATCACACTCAAAATGCTTGTCGTAGGATTCCTTGTCATCATCCTACTCATACCAGCCTTTATGATTCAAGCACTCATCCGAGACAGACAACACCGAAGTGAAAGTGTCAAAAGTGAAATCAGTTCTAAATGGGGAAATGCCCAAACCATTACAGGTCCCATCCTACAAATACCCTTTGACTCCTACAATGAATCCGACATCAGTCGCAACACCCGAAAAAAATCTACAGACTATATATACTTCCTCCCAGAAAACCTAAACATCGATGGAGAAGTAATCCCTGAGATGCGGTATCGTAGCATCTACAAAGTAGTAGTCTATAATTCTCAACTAACCATCTCAGGTACATTCAAAAACATAAACTTCGACCAATGGGATATCCTCCCAGAAAATATCCGCTGGAAAGAAGCGACGGTATACCTAGGGCTAAGCGACCTAAGAGGAATACAAGACAAACTAACCCTCAAATGGAACAACCAACAATACTCATTTAATCCTGGAACTACCACCAACCAAATTATCTACTCGGGCGTAAACACCAGAGTAGACTTACAAGCAGATTCAACCAATGAATCAGCCAATGAATTTGCATTCTCATGTACCTTAAACCTCAATGGAAGCCAATACCTAAATTTCTCTCCACTTGGCAAGGAAACTACAGTCAAGGTAAAATCAAACTGGAAAGATCCCAGTTTCGCAGGAGAGTTCTTGCCTGATGATCACAAAATCACTGAAGAAGGCTTTGATGCCAATTGGAAGGTACTTCACCTCAATCGAAATATTCCCCAACAATGGCTCGGGAATTCCCAATCTATCAACAATGCCGACTTTGGGGTCGATTTAATTGTACCTGTAGATCATTACCAGAAATCAGAAAGATCAGCCAAATATGCTATCATGTTCATTGGCCTGACATTCCTCATATTCTTCTTCGTCGAAATCAGAAATAAACAACGAATTCACCCCGTACAGTATATACTTGTAGGATTGGCATTATGTGTTTTCTACACCTTACTCCTATCCTTTTCCGAACAGATGGGCTTCAATCCAGCATACTTCACCTCCGCAACCGCAACCATTGGGCTAATTACCTTCTATGCAGGTTCTATCTTTAAGGATGGAAAACTGACCGCACTCATGGGAGGAGTTATGACGATTCTATACTTATTCATATTTACCATTCTACAGCTTCAAGACCTTGCATTGTTATTGGGAAGTATTGGCCTATTTATCGTACTTGCCGCTATCATGTATGTATCTCGAAACATCAAATGGTATGCAAACTAAGCCCAATTACGGCCTCAATGAATTCCCCGACCAAAGTCGGTGTATCTTTTGCAAAATCGTCGCAGGGAAAACTCCTGCGACGATTTTGTATGAAGATGATACCCTAATCGTTTTCCTCAATCGATACAAGCGCTCTTCCGTCGGGCCCGATTGCCTCGTTATCCCCAAAGAACATTATACCTACAGTTGGGAAATACCCGCTGAATTGCTATCCCCCCTCCTACAAATGACGCAATATGTCAGTAAAGCCCTAATGGAAGCAACTGCTGCTCGCGGCACACGAATATGGATCTCTAGTGGTCGGCAAGCAGGCCAAACCATTGGTCACGTACATTTCCATGTATACCCTTGTTACACACCCTGGGATTTACTCTATTACTTCCGAGGAATGACACCCTTTTCCCGATGGATTAGAAACTACTTCCATATGTCTTCTAAACCCTCCAAAACACAAGCACTAGAGAAAATGGCAGCTCCTATACGCAAACGCTTACAAGAAATCATGCAGAACGCCTAACTTGCACAGCCTTTGCTTTGATATAAGATGAAGGAGAAATCTTTGGCTCTTTCGAGTTAATAATTTAAACCACAATGAAAAAACAGCTGCACATAATACTCATCGCCATCCTATCTGTCGTCTTAATGCCCGCCTGCATATCAATAAAAGAAAACATCGAATTTAACGAAGACGGCTCTGGACATTTTAGCCTCATATTTGACATGACTGAACTCAATGCTGCCCTAAAAATGATGGGAGAAATGAATGAGGAGTCTCCCGCAGATAGTCCTACTGCCGAAAGCCCATTCGCTCTCAAAGAGCTCGCCTTTAAAATGCAAACAATACCAGGAGTTAGCAAAATCACCATTGAAGAAGATGACGAAAAAGGATTTGGACGGATTGGGTGCAACTTCCTCGACATTAAGGCCCTCAATAAAATCATGAATACCATTTTCGAAGAAGAAGAAGAATTTGGAGACAAAGTGTACTTCAAATATAATGGAAAAGTACTCCAAAGGCTCAATGCTTGGGATGTACGATCTGAATTCGACAAAATGATGCAACAAGAAGGACTTAGTTCTAGCGAATATGGCAGCTTCTTATCAGAAGGGATCAAGGCAATGAGCTATGAAACCAACTATATCCTTCCCCGAAAAGTCAAATCCGCCAAGAACAATTTGTCACAAATCCATGATTGGAATGTCAAAATAAGTTACTTCCCTTGGGACGAAAACAAAGGGGGTAGAGAACACTCTATTGAAAATAAAATTAAATTCTAAAAAAAGAGGTACTATCCATTATACATGCTATTAATCTCTGCAGCATAACGCTTCATAATAACCCGTCGTTTCACCTTCATAGTGGGGGTTAATTCCCCCGAATCAACAGACCATTCCTCAGGTAAAAGGACAAAGGCTTTTACTTGTTCCGTCTTGCCAATATCTTCATTCAACTGCGTAACCTCTTTTTCAAAATGCGACAACACCTTGGAATGTCGAATCATTTCTATATGACTGTCCGCAGGCACCCCTCGCTCCTTACACCAATTTGTCAAAGCCATAAACGATGGAACAATCAAAGCCGAAACAAACTTCCGATTATCCCCTATCACCATCACTTGTTCAATTAATGAATGGGCTTTAAATTTCGCTTCAATCGGTTGAGGAGAAACATACTTGCCTCCAGATGTCTTGAATAGCTCCTTCTTCCGACCTGTTATCTTCAGGAAACGTACATTTTCACCGTCGATTTCCCGTTCAATCCAAGCCCCGAGGTCACCTGTGTGGAACCATCCTCCTTCACTCATAACCGCTGCTGTTTGCTTCGGCTTACGGTAATAGCCTTGCATCACATTGGGCCCCTTGGCCAATATCTCTCCATCTTCTGCCAACCGAATCTCAACCCCAGGTACAGGCAGTCCCACTGTACCCGTCATACGCTCCCGTTCATCCAACCGATTAGCCGCTAATACAGGTGCTGTCTCTGTTAAGCCATACCCTTCTATGATAGAAATTCCTGCAGCAGTGAAAAGTGTCACGAGATCAGGGCGCATAGCCGCTGCTCCTGTCACGATATATTCCACATTCCCACCTAGAGCAGCCTTCCACTTCGAAAATACAACCTTACGGGCAAGCCATAATTGGAAGCGATACCAAGCCGACTTAGGCTCACCTATCTTGTAACGACTACCCAAATCCATCGACCAAAAGAACAGACGCTTGGGGAAGCCCGTCAGATTGCTCCCTCGTTCCATAATTCGCTCATATACCTTCTCCAACAAACGTGGAACCGTCGTAAAGTAGTTAGGAGCAACCTCCAACAACTCTTCTTTTAGGGTATCAATGGAAGTAGCATAGTAAATGGAAATCCCAAATGCCATATAGGTATAGGTAACCATCCGCTCAAAACTATGGCACAATGGCAAAAAGCTCAATGCTCGTTTAGCAAAGAACATAGGCAGAATAGAACGAGCCGACTTTAAATTAGACAGGATATTAAAATGAGATAGCATCACTCCTTTGGGTTCACCTGTAGTCCCCGAAGTGTAAATCAGCGTCGCCATATCATGAGGCTTTACCTTATCACTATGACCTGCAATAACAGCAAGATCCCCTTCTTCTAATGGTAACAACAAATCCTCCCAATGGTCTGCCCCTTCAACCTCATCAAAGGTATAAATATTATTCAAGGAAGGAACATCACCATATATATCCTTAACCTTCCCAAACAATTCCTCGCTGGAAACAAAACAATAGGTTATACGCGCATCGTTAAAAATGTAAATATATTCCGAACGACTAATCGTTGGATACACAGGTACATTCACCGCCCCAATTTGCTGTATACCCAAATCAAGGAAGTTCCATTCTGGACGATTATTAGAGATAAGTGCAATTTTATCCCCAGCCTTCACCCCTAGTCTTAATAAAGCCTTACTGACTTTATTGACCATTTCTATAGCTTCTTGTGTACTATAGGTACGCCACTCTCCATTGACTTTAGAAGCAAGGGCATCCTCCAAAGGATGATTCTCCAATTGGTAAGGAAGAAGATCGAATAATCGTTGAAAGTCTTTCATCTTATCTCTATTTAATCAACCGACTAATTTGTTTGAATTCTGTGCCTATCGCAGCATCTAACAATTGAAATAAAACCATCTCTGTCGAAACCACAAAAGCCCCTGATTGACGCATACGAGCCAATGCCAATTGTTTATTGGCGAGAGTTCGAGACGAAACAGCATCCGCTACCACATGCACCTCATATCCACGTTTTAGAGCATCTAAAGCAGTCTTCAACACACAAATATGCGATTCTACCCCTGCTAAAATAACAGATTGGATATCTTTCTCTCCCAGCACACTCAATACATCTTCGGATAACAAACAACTAAAACACCGTTTTGCAATTGGTACTTGCTCTTCTGGCAACTCAATCTCCGTGCAAGTTCGACCCAGCCCCTTCGGATATTGCTCTGTCACAACTATAGGAACGGATAGAATCCCCATCCCTTTAATCAACCGATTCACATTCTGGAACACCAGCTCTCGGTCATGAATCACAGGCATCAATCGTTCTTGTACATCAATAATCAAGAGTGCTGTTTTCGATCGTTCAAGTAATCCTAATCGGTTCATAGTATTCTCTCTTCTCTGTATTACATGGAAATTGAGCCTTTACGGAAATCTGTTTTGGCAATGACAGCATTAATCAAATAAGGAATTCCTTGCTTAATACAGGCCTTGGCCTCTTTAACAGCAAATAGAAATTCGCTAATATTTTCACACCGCCGTCCTTTCCCTCCGTATCCTTCCGCTACCAAATCATAATTCGAATAATCTAATACAGTCGCTACATCATCTTTCAGAATCTCAACCTGATCCCGCGCTATTTGCGCCCAACTCGCATCATTTCCCACAACCGAAATCACAGGCAAATTATGCCTAGCAAAGGTATCATATTCAGCTATGCTATAAGCACATGTCCCATCTCCATAAATCAACCAAACCTCCGCATCTGGATATACCAGTTTTGCCCCTAAAGCAAAGCCTGCTCCAACTCCCAATGTCCCAAAAGCACCTGGGTCAAGCCATCGTAAAGGCCCCCTCGGACTTAGGATATATGAACCTGTTGCGACGAAGTCTCCCCCATCAGCTACGATAACACTATTAGCAGCCAACTGAGGTTCTAGCCTAATAAACAACTCTAAAGGATTAATCTTGTCATATTGTGCATCTGCACGCTGGAGAATATCTTGCTCACGTGCATCATTTCGTCCTTTTAGTACTGCTTTCCAATCAGCCCAACCACTTGCAGGAGGCGTAAATACTCCTCCCAAAGCCCGAATAAAATCGCCTGAGTCCCATAATATAGCCACATCTGGCCGACGATTCTGGTATAATTGCTTACGATCTCTATTAACCGCTATATAACTGGCTTTACGTCCAATATGTCTTCCATAGTTCATCCGAAAGTCACAAGGGACGCCTAATAGTATCACAACATCAGTTTCCTTTAACGCTGCTCTACGTTTATGTCGAAACTGCAAAGGATGGCCTTTGCCCAACATCCCCCTTGCCATACCTGAAAGAAATACAGGTATTCCTAAGGCCTCTACCGCACTCACCAGTTCATCCGTTTTTGACACTCCCAACAATGCTTGGCTCCCAATAACCATTACAGGACGTTGAGCAGAAGCCAATAGCTTAACAACTTTGTTGAGTGCCCCTTGCGTATGAGAAGGATAACGAACCTCCTTAGGTTCAGGTACATTCAATCCTTCTAAGCCCTTAAACAATCGATTAACATGACGATTAAGATACCACTTAATAAGACGGCTCTGAAGTGACTTCCCTAGCCCTTCGCTCCCACTTGCCCCATACCATGACCGTACAAGTTCCTCTTCATACAACAAGTCTATTGGACATTCTAAGAATACGGGGCCTGGCACTCCCTCTTGAGATACACGAAAAGCTTCATTCAATAAAACAGGTAAATCAGCAACCCGATTAGCTACCCTTGCCCACTTGACATGAGGCTTAATCAAAGCCATTTGATCAATATCCTGCAACGCTCCTCGGCCTTTCAAAGCGGTTGCTGCAGCACCTCCCAACAACACGAGAGGCGATTGCGCCATCTGTGCATTTTTTACAGCAGTGAGGGTATTGGTCACGCCAGGTCCTGCCGTTACAGCCGCAACCCCTGGAATTCCAGACAAACGAGCGACTGCATCTGCAGCAAATACCGCAGTGGCCTCATGACGTACATCCACAATCCGAATCCCCAAAGCCTTTGCTTCAGACAGAATAGGCGAAATATGCCCGCCACAAAGGGTAAACATAAACTTAACCCCTTGTTTGACTAATACTTGTGCAATTAATTCGCCCCCATTCATAACAAATATGCTTTTAGGATGTAAACAGCCCGAAGTTTGTTCGCTTATGAACCATTGGCAAGGTACAATCTAGGGATTCTAAATACAACCTACTCGCTTACTTATATCAGCTATAGATAGTGTATTGAAAGAATGTTTTCAGTTCGTCAATAACCCATATTTTAACAGCATAATCATCTCCAATTATAGACCTGATAAGACAGCAATCTCTTCTAATACACAGACCACCCAAGGCACCTTCCATATAGATAAATAACATTTTTTTATGTAATTTCCCGATCAATTAAGCACCTGAAAACTCTCTTTCCATGAAAACCCTCGAACAGACACCCTTGTTCTTTCTAGTAATATTGTTGATTCTGATATCTTCCCCTATACAAGCTGCTCAGTTCATTCCACAATCTCAATGCAAATGTCTAAGTTCGACTCCCCCCCCTAAATTCCATTCAGAAAAACCCACTCATTCAGTATCAAAAACCAAGATTCCCCTCTTTCAACGATTACTCCTTAAGATACTTAGTCCCAAACGGAAAGAAAATGCCCGAAAGTCCAGAAAGCTCGCAATTGCATCCCTAGTTTTAGGCGCAAGCTCAATCGCGTTCATATTTGTACCCATCATTAGCCTTATAGGAATAGCGACTGCACTCGCAGCCATCATACTGGGTAGCCTAGCACTCAGACGGCTCCCTCTTGATCACTTCTACAGCCGTAAAAACAAACGCATGGCAATCGCAGGGATCATTCTTGGGAGTATATTTACAGTCGCTGTAGCTCTATTCTTCGTTTTTGTATTCTTTATATTCTTGAGATAAACCCTAAAAGAAAATGAAGCAATTCCTTACGCTACTTATTAGTAACCTTTGCCTATTTTCTATATGCATAGCACAGCCTCTTACTGGCTGTGTGTCTGGGAACTGTGAAAATGGATACGGAGTGTATATATGGAAGAGTGGAACCATCTATGCAGGCAATTGGGTAAAAGGCAAGAAACACTATTTCGGTGTACAAATCTGGCCAAGTGGTACTGCATTCATGGGAATCTATAAAGACGATGAAAGGCAAAATCGAGGATGGTTCTTTCAAGCAGATGGAGAAAGACAATACCTATCAGAAAAAATTCTCTTCAAAGAACAAGGATGTGTTTCGGGCAATTGTGAGGCTGGATATGGTGTCCATATATCAGAAAACGGAAGCGTATATGCGGGCTTTTGGCGAGATGGACAAAAGAATTACTTTGGCACCCAGCTCTGGAGTAGAGGAAGCGGATTTTGGGGGGTCTTTAAGGATAATGAAAGACAAAAGAGAGGCCTATACACATGGCCTGATGGAGAAAGCAAATACGATTCAGATGCTATTTTCTTCAATGAAAGCGGTTGTGTATCAGGAAATTGTCAAGACTCCGTTGGTGTATATATTTGGAAAAGCGGAAGCTTGTATGCAGGAATATGGCTTGATGCAGAGAAACACTTCTTTGGTACACAGATTTGGGAGAATGGAACCTCGTTTCGAGGGTTATACTCAGAAGGAAATCGAACGGGTAGAGGACAGTTTCAATGGCCAGATGGCAGCACAGAATACAATACAGAAGAGTTTATCTACAAAACGACTCCTATTCTATCGGAAAGGAAAGAGTAATTGCAAAAATTAGTCATATAAAGTGTGTTTGCACTTACTATTCCTTTAGGGAATACATAATTCATTGATTCATGTGAAGAGAAATTGTAAATTCCCTCACTTTCAGGCTTCCAAGCGAAGCCAATTGGGGATCATAGAATTTACAAAGATACACATGAAACATTTCTACCTCTTTTCTCTTTTATTCCTCTTATGCTCAATAGCCACTAGCCAACCCATATTCACAGAAGTTGCCCTCAATGCCGGCATTGACCATGTACACAAAGTCGGAGACTTTCAAGGAGGGGGAGGAGCTGCCGTCTTTGACTATGACAATGACGGGCTGGAAGATATCTATATTACCTCTGGAAAGGCACGAGACCATTTGTATCGCAATAATGGAGATGGAACCTATACAGAAGTAGGGGAACAAGCAGGATTCGGATATACAGATTCTGTTTATACCATGGGAGCAATCGCAGGAGACATAGACAATGATGGTGACCGCGATGTATTTGTCACAACCCGAGGTATAGCCGATGATTACGAGTTTAATATTCCGAACCTACTTTACCTGAACAATGGTGACGGAACCTTCTCCGATATTTCGACTGCTGCGGGTATCAACGATTCTGCCTATAGCACAACTGCTGCCTTTGGCGACATTAATGAGGATGGGTACCTCGATATTTTTGTCGGAAACTTCTTCCCTGAAATCGTTCGAGAGGTAGTAGATACCTTTGGCCATTTCCATCCTGAAACCTCAGGAATTACAGGCAGTGCCAATTTTCTATACCTCAACAAAAGAGATGGAACCTTCATAGAAGTAGCCGATTTATTGAACGTACAAGACTCGGGTTGTGTATGGGCTGCCCTCTTCACGGATATTGACAATGATGCCAATATTGATTTGTATGTAGCCAATGATTTTGGAGGTATCGTCCAACGAAACTCTCTTTTCCACAATACCAATCCCCCTTTCCCCCTATCAGATATTAGTGTCTCTAGTAGGACCAATAAAGCCATGGGGTCAATGGGGGTCGCAGCAGGAGACTACGATGAAGATGGAGATCTCGACTATTATATCACAAATGCAGCCTCAAACGTCTTCCTCCACAACAATGGCGATCGAACCTTTGATGATAGAGCCATAGAATTAGGGATAGACAATCGATATATACCTGGCATTCCTGGCCTCAATTACCAAACCCAAGCATGCTTTACCTACTCTCCCAATCTCAATTATACAGGACAAGAGACTGCTGAGTTAATGCTCTACGAATATGGTGCACAAAGCACTATTTGGGTGAACTTCACGATTGACAATGCCTATACAGAGATAAACGAGACCCTCATGGGTGACAGCCTGTATGTCGAACTCCCCCCAAATACCGAGTATGAGAGCTGTTCCCTTCTGGAAGGAGTCACAACCGATACCTTGAGTATCACCTATACTACTCCGCCCAATAATGGATCGTATGCAACCTTCAACAAGTATTTGCAACAAACCATTGATTGGGGAGCCTACTTTATTGATATGGACAATGATACAGACCTTGACCTCTATGTTATCAACGGTGCCTTAAATCCCAATATGGGAGACAAACTGACCCGTGATACAAGTCTCTCACTCAATCCCCCTGTCCCCATCTTTCATAGCGAATTACTCGACTATCGAAACCACTTGTTTGAGAACACAGGAGGAGGAGAATTCATAGAAACCGCTGTGCAAACAGGTACTGACAATGTATTCGTTGCAAGAGGAGGGGTAGTATTCGATTATGAAGAGGATGGAGACATGGATATGATGGTTGTATGTCAAGAATATGTATCAGGCTTTGGAGGAGGTAAGATTCCTCGAACCATCTTATACCGTAATGATTCCCCTCCACAGAACTGGTTAAAGGTGAAGTTGCGAGGAACTCAGCATAACCCTGATGGAATCGGAGCGAGGATTCGAGCAGTAACCCCCGATGGAAGAAGCTTCATACGAGAAGTAGAAGGAGCCAGTGCGGTCATGTCACATAGTAGTATCATTTCCCATTTCGGTCTTGCCAATTACACATCACTGGACACCTTAGAGGTAAGGTGGATGAATGGGTGCCGTCAAGTCATGACAAATGTCGCTGTCAATCAACAATTACTCATTGTAGAAGGAAGCCTCAACGAATTGCCCGAATCCGTAGCACTATGTGGCGGAACAGGATTTACCTTAGATGCCCCTAGTGGGTACAGTTCCTATCTATGGGGAGATGGTTCAACCAATACCCAGCTCTTCATTCAACCGACTCAAGACACAACCCTCAGTCTACAATTAACAGATAATCAAGGCTGTGTATTCATGGACTCAACCCATATCATGGTTGATCCCAATGTTATCAGCATGCCCGATACATTGTTTGGTTGTCAGAATACCCCCATGCCTTTATCAGCCGTTAATGGCCCTTACACCTATGTTTGGGATACAGGAGATACAACCCAAAATATCATCATCAATGGAGCCACTTCTCGATACTACTATGTTACTATCAGTAATACCCATGGATGTATGGGCTATGATAGTGCATGGGTAACCCTACTTCCTTATCCTACGATATCTCCCTTACCTGAAAACATGGAAGTCTGTCAAAGAGGTGACTCGGTTCATATCGATTTAGGAAATGCTCCCTATGACTATAGTTGGAATACAGGAGCGATGATTGCCAACCCGAGTGTTGAGATTGCAGAACCTACAACCTTATTTGTTACGGTATCTGCCCCCAACCATTGCCCCCTTTCTGACACAACCCAAGTAGCTATACGCATCATGGAAGAGATAGAAGCAAGTCATGAATTAATCTGTTTGGGAGAAGAAACAACCTTGTCTATCTCCAATGAGAACCTACAATACATATGGAGCAATGCGGAGACGAACTCAAGCACAACGGTTTCCCCTACTCTCACCCAAAACTATCAGGTCAGCCTGACGGATTCTACAGGTTGTTCGACTACAGAAAGTATCCTCATCGAAGTGCACCAGCCGCAAGGAGGGGAAATTGCGGGGCTCGAACCCATTCATTGCATAGGCAATACAGATGTAATACTCACTCCCCCAAATACAACAGGTGAATTCATTGGAACAGGAATCACCCAAAACACTTTCTCTCCTCAACTTGCAGAGGAAGGGATTCATGAAATCATGTATGCCTTTACAGACTCCCTCCAATGCCCTGACACCTTACGATCCACTGCTGAAGTATGGGGTATTTGTCCCAATAATTTCTTCATCGCGATTGGAGAAGGTGATTTAACAACGAACTTCCCTCATATGGAAGCCCTCGTAACGATGGCCAATCGGTTCGACATTCCCCTTACCATTCAACTCACTACCGATTGGGTTGAGCAGATTCCTCAGAATACGAGCATGCAGCAATCTCTTATGGACTGGCAAAATCAGGGACATGAAGTGGGATTATTCCACTACGATGCCAGCAATAACGCTTGGGGTGGATACTCCAATGAGCCTTATGCCCAATCATTGCCCAACTATCAGGGGGATTTAGCGTCATTGCTTGCCCTTACATCTAACGTACTCACGGCTGATAACAGAATTTGGTCTGCATCTTCCACCAAACCAGATACCTCATGGGCAATTGGAGTTCCCTATTCTACCGTTTTGTCATTAGAGCCCTCCTTTGCATTCGCCACTATCGAACAAGTTGAGTATTTCGCCATCGGAAGTCCTTACAACTCAGCCATATGTCAAGCCTCCTATTTCAACGCCACTTCTCATATGGACATTGACAGTATCCAAAGTCTCTATCCTATGACAACGAACATCCAATCTATTGGAATAACAATTCCACTCGATGCCTTCGCCACGGATAGTACCCTTGCAGAAGATTGGTTCCAATTCATACAGGATGGCCAAAATGAAACCGTCCAATCCATTATGGAGTACAACGATTGCATACAAACAATTTGTGGAAGAGATATATTCGAGCCCAATGATAGCCGTACCGATGCTGCTCCTCTCCCTCTCATAGGAACTCAACGTAATAGCCGTATTTGTGCCACTGACGATGTCGATTGGTTCTATTTCGATGTATATCCAGATAAACCTAACCTATTAATTAACCTAAGAGAAGTAGGAGCTGACTACCAACTCGGATTATACAATGAGAGCGGGGCAATATTGGATAGCTCTACTACTGCCGACTTCCAAGCAGAGGCCATCCTATTCCCTAATGCTACAGCTGAACGGTATTATATAAAAGTATGGGGGCAATCCCCTTATCAATGGCAACATAAACAGCCTTATTCTCTTACCGTACAAAGACGGAATCTCCCATTCACAAACAAGAATGAAGGGGGAAGTATAGAGGGATTAAATGAACATGAGCAATCTATAATAGAAGCTCCCAGCCTAAGTATCTCTCCTAACCCTGCGACAGACTATATTCGTCTATCCCTATCGAATTGGCAAACAGAACAAGCGCTACATATTCGAATGTGGGACAGCCAAGGGAAGGTAGTACTTGAACAAACCCATATACCCAATCAAACTCATCTAAACTACCTCCTACTCACCCAGCAACTTTCTACTGGAACGTATGGCATAGAAATAACGCAACAATCTCAGTCTATACGGCAAAAAATAATCATCCAACATCCATAACATAACTTATTGAGACTCATCCTGTCTGGAGAAGCATTCGAATATATCTAAGCATTGATATATTCGGATAGATAATGTATTTTTCTTATACGAACTGCTCTCTGTACTATTTACGACTAAATATCCTCCCTCTATGAAAGACGTATACGCTCTCTTGACCTGTTTACTACTACATTCCACTTTGCTCGCCCAAATATCCTTTACAGAAGTTGCCCTAAATGCAGGCATTGATCATGTGCATAAAATAGGAGACTTCCAAGGAGGAGGAGGAGCCGCAGTATTTGATTATGACAATGACGGATTGGAAGATTTATACCTCACTTCAGGTAGAAACCGTGACCATCTATACAAAAATAATGGAAACGGAACCTACACAGAAGTGGGAATACAAGCGGGCTTAGGATATACGGGTTCGGTTTACACAATGGGGGTAATTGCAGGAGATATTGACAATGATGGAGACCGCGATTTATTCATTACCACTCGTGGCCCTGCTGACAATTTCGAATATAACCTGCCCAATCTCCTTTATCAGAACAATGGAGATGGAACCTTCACGGATATCTCCGCAATGGCAGGAATCGTAGACACAGCTTATAGTACTTCTGCGGCCTTTGGCGATATCAATGAGGATGGATATCTTGATATCTTCGTAGGCAACTTCTTTCCGCAAGTTGTGGAGGAAGTAGTGGACTCCCTAGGGCATTTCTATCCTACGACGGGTTACATCAGTGGAAGTGCCAATTTCCTATATCTCAACAAAAGAGATGGTAGTTTCTTAGAAGCCGCCAACCTTATGGGAGTACAAGATTCGGGTTGTGTATGGGCGGTACGTTTCACGGATTTCGATCATGACACCAATGCCGATTTGTATATAGGCAATGATTTTGGGGTTCCTCTAAACACCCCCAACACCCTCTTTCAGAATACAAACCCTCCTTTTCCCCTCACAGACATCAGCGTAAGTAGTGGAGCCGATAAGTATATGGCATCAATGGGAATTGCTGTAGGCGATTATGATGAGAATGGGTTTCTTGACTATTACGTCACCAATGCAGGAACCAATGTATTACTTCGCAACAATGGCGATGGAACCTTTGATGATGTGGCCGAAGCCGTTGGGGTAGGGAGTACCTATATCCCTGGATTCCCCGATCATAAGTATCGAACTCAAGCTTGCTTCGCTTTCACACCTGATAGCACATTTGTTGGTTCATTATCAGCCGAATTACTCCTCTTTAATGAAGGAATACTTGATACCATATGGGTGGAATTCTCTATTGATGGATCGCACCCAAACACCTCAGAGGTTTTGAGCAATGACACCCTATTTGTCAGCCTACCTCCCAATACATCCTACGAATATTGTGAACTCCTCAATACCACCTCTAACGACTCGGTGCGTATTACGTATATCAATCCCCCTAGTAATGGAACGCCTAGCGTCTACAACAACTACCAGCAATTAACCATTGACTGGGGAACATATTTCATGGACTTTGACAATGATACAGACCTAGACCTCTATGTCATTAATGGAGCCTTAAATCCTTTACGTGGGGACAAACTAACGAAGGATACCGCTGTAGCCTTTGATCCTGCAGGGCTCATATTCGCAGCGAGCTTATTGGACTATCCCAATAGCCTCTTCGAAAACCAAGGCGATGGAACTTTCATAGATATTAGCGAAGAAACCCAAACCAATGATATCTCTATCTCTAGAGGAGGTATAAGCTTTGACTATGAAGAAGATGGAGACATGGATATGCTTGTTATCTGTCACAACTACCCCGAAATCGACGGACAACCTTCTTTCTTAACCAGTAGAGCCCTGCTTTACCGAAATGATTCGCCTCCACAGAATTGGTTGAAGGTGAAAGTCGAAGGAGTAACACATAATCGAGATGGGATTGGGGCAATGATTCGAGTGGTTACCCCTGATGGCCGAAGTTTGTTGCGCGAAGTATCGGGTAGCGGTTCGGTCATGTCTCACAATAGCCTGACAGCACACTTCGGACTAGCGAGCTATACGCATGTGGATACAGTGGAAGTAAGGTGGCAGAATGGGTGTCGCCAAATCATGCTAGATGTAGCCCCCAATCAAACCATCAACATAAAGGAAGGAGAATTAGACTACTTGCCTGAGAGCATTGCTAGTTGTGGGAGCAATACCCTAAGTCTGTCCGTTCCTACAGGCTATGCCAGTCATATGTGGGGCAATGGATCGAATGCCCCCTCTATCAGCTTCATTCCTACCCAAGATACAACCGTGGGTTTCGCCATAACTGATGTACACGGCTGTACCTTCACAGACGAAGCTGATATTATACTCAATCCCTCCTTACTTGAACTTGTCCCTGATTCCATTGAGATGTGCGTCAATACCCCGACTCTAATCACTCCTGTTAGTGGTCCTTATAACTATACATGGAGTACAGGTGATACAACACCTTCTATTTCTATCAATGACAACATTGACCAATACTACTATCTCTCTGTTGATAATGCCTATGGATGTTCGAGTGATGACAGTATATGGATTACGTTCCTACCCTACCCTAATTTCACCCCTCCCATTGATAATATGTCTGTATGCCAAAGAGGGGACTCTATTCAGATTGTCCTAGATCCAAGCCCTTACAGCCATCTATGGAATACAGGTGACACAGGTACGACTCTTGATCTCGAAATCAATGAAGACCGTCTGCTTATCCTAGCGACCTACTCACAAGGCTATTGCGAACAAAGAGATAGCATTCATGTATCTGTCAGCATAGATGAACAAATCATTGCGACAGAATCGGCTGTTTGTCAAGGGGATGCCACGACCTTATACATCCTCAACAATGACATCCAATACCTATGGGAAACCAATGCAACGACCAACTTCATCACTGTAGCTCCCTCCCAAACAGATGCATATGAAGTCGTGCTATCCGATTCTAGCGGATGTAGTACAACTGAAAGCATCTTAATCGAAGTATATGAGCCACAAGGAGGCAGCATTGCAGGCTTAGACACCCTCTACTGTCTGGACAATTCTATCATTACCATACCCGATCCGATGCTTGGAGGCTCCTTCATTGGAACAGGAATCATAGGCAATACATTTGATCCCGTATTGGCAGAAATAGGGGATCACCTTATTCAGTATCCCTTTGTAGATAGTCTTGGATGCAACGACACCCTAAGTACCCAAACAGAAGTGTGGGGCATATGTCCAAGCAACTTCTTCCTAGCAATTGGGGAAGGAGATATTCAAACGGAATATCCCCATCTAGCCCAAATGATGGCAATGGCCAATCGCTTCCAAGTCCCTGTCACCCTACAACTTACGGCCGAATGGATTGACAGCATTGCCCTAGATGTAGGCAAACAACAGGAATTGGCTGCTTGGCATACACAAGGCCATGAGATAGGCATCTATCATATCGATGCAAAGTCGGCCGATTGGGATGGGTATTCGAATGAGGGCTTCGCAATGGGTAGCCCGAATTATAGGGGATCAATGGCAGACTTACTTGACCTGTCTACCTCTATCCTCCCTCCAAACGTACAAATTTGGTCGGCTAGCTCTACCAAACCTGATACCTCTTGGGTCATTGGTGTACCTTTCTCGACCCTTTCCATAACAGGAGTCGAATTTGCCTTCGAAACCATAGATCTCCAAGAATACTTTGCTGAAGGGAGCCCGTTCCGCTCAGCAGCTTGCCAGTTAGGCTATGCCCCCATTCACGTTCAAGAAGAAGTAGATACCCTCATTTCTCTATACTCAAACGTAGCGAATATCCATACCCTAGGCCTCCACATGCCCTTGTCTGACTTTGCCCAAGACAGCAGTGTATTAGAGAATTGGTTTACCTTTATAGAAGGAGAAAATAACCTAACCGTTAGGGAGGCTGCCGAACAAAGCGATTGCTTTGAGGCCCTTTGTGGAAGGGATGTATTCGAACCCAATGATACCCGCGAAACAGCCGCCGCCCTCCCTCTCATTGGTACCCAAAGGAATAGCCTGTTATGTGCAATGGATGATGTCGACTGGTTCTATTTCGATGTATATCCTGACAAACCTCATCTGCGCATTGCCCTACAAGAATTAGGTGCCAATTATCAACTCGCTCTATATGATGATATGGGTGTGGTATTGGATAGCTCGGTCTTGGCTGAGTTCCAAGCAGAATCTATTCTATTCCCCAATGCCCCAATAGGTCGATACTACCTCAAAGTATGGGGAAAGGATACCTATCAATGGCAACACAAACAGGCATATAGCCTAGCAGTTTCGCGTAGAGATCTTATGTATATCAATAAGGAGGATATATCCCAAAGCCTTGCTACAGATGCCCCAAGTATACGTATATCCCCCAATCCTGCTCATGAAGTGATTCAACTCAGTCTGCATAATTGGGTAGAGGGTCAGGAAGCCATGATTCGGATATGGGATACCCAAGGCAAACAGGTATTCGAACAAAGCCAACGGGTCATATCTCCCCAAACGAATTGCGCGATTATCACGAACGCTCTTCCTTCGGGTAGTTATTGGGTTGAGGTGCAACAAGGAAACATCAATCAATATACACGACTACATATCCAACACTAAGGAACAATTCCCCTATTCCTTCCCCTTGGTCTCATGATAAGAGAGGCTAAGGGGAAATACGGGAATTCTCCTCCTATGGTACGCTTTCCCTTCATTGATATATTACCTTGCATGTGGTATCTTACTCACCACTGTATGAGAACCTAACCTATTTAAGACTAAAAGAAACGTTTGCATGAAAAACGATTTACTTGTTTTTGCCCTACTGTGTCTATACTCCTTGTCCTTTTCCCAAATCTCTTTTACTGAGGTTGCCCCAGATGCAGGGATCAATCATGTGCATGAAATAGGAGACTTCCAAGGAGGGGGGGGAGCTGTCATCTTTGATTACAATCAAGACGGACTGGAAGATATCTATATGACTTCTGGAACCAAACGTGATCATCTCTACCATAACAATGGCGATGGAACCTACACAGAGGTAGGGCAACAAGCAGGCCTAGGATATACCGCTTCTGTTTATACAATGGGAGCAGTCGCAGGGGATATTGACAATGATGGGGACAGAGATTTATTTGTTACGACCCGAGGGCCTTCCGATAATTTCGGTTATAATGTTCCGAACCTCCTTTACCAAAACAATGGTGATGGAACCTTCACAGACATTTCCTCCCTTGCAGGGATAACCGATACCGCTTATAGCACTTCTGCTTCCTTTGGTGACATTAATGAGGATGGCTACTTGGACATATTTGTAGGGAACTTTTTCCCGCAAGTAGTCAGCGAAATCGTTGATTCTACAGGCAAGTTCAAACCCGCCCAATCGGGCATCACAGGGAGCCACAACTTCTTGTACATCAACAAACAAGACGGAAGCTTCATTGAGGCGGCCAATATACTGGGCGTACAAGATTCAGGCTGTGTCTGGGCAACCCAGTTTACAGACTTTGACAATGATGCAAACATCGATTTATATGTGGCCAATGATTTCGGTCCTCTCATTCAGCCCAATTCATTGTTCCAAAACGCATCACCTGTAGGGCCGTTATCGGACATAAGCGTCAGTAGTCAGACGAATATTGCCATTAACTCAATGGGGATTGCTGCGGGCGACTATGATGAAGATGGCGACCTCGACTATTATGTAACCAATGCGGCCTCCAATTACCTCTTGACAAATTTGGGGGGTGGCCACTTCCAAGACCAAGCCGCTCAAGTAGGTACCGCCAATACCTTTATCAAAGGAATACCTGGCCAACACTACCTTACGCAAGCCTGTTTTGCGTATACCCCATACCTCCACTATACAGGTGTACAAACCGCTCACCTATTGTTATATGATCAGGGAGCCGCCGATAGCGCTTGGGTAATCATGGAGGTAGATTCGGCTTATACGGAAGTAAGAGATAGTCTGAGCAATGACACCCTATTCGTGTTTCTCCCTCCAAACACACGCTATGAGAATTGTGAGCTATTGACCGAGGCGTCTTTGGATACCCTACGCATCGACTTTCATGTACCGCTACAGAATGGCGACGACACAACCTTCAATCAATATTTTCAGAAAACCATTGATTGGGGTACATATTTCACAGATCTGGACAATGATACCGACCTAGACCTATATGTCATCAATGGGGCATTGAATCCGAATAGAGGAGACAAACTCCCCTTGGACACGACAGCATCCCTTAGTCCAGCCGTACCTAATTTCATTGAAACTATTCTAGATTACCCCAACCATCTGTATGAGAACCAAGGGGATGGCAGCTTTTCAGAGATAGGCGAACAAACAGGAACCGACAATGTGTATGTAGCCCGTGGAGGCGTTGCGTTTGACTATGAGGAAGATGGAGATATGGATATGTTGGTGGTGTGCCAAAACTATATCGAAGGCTTTGGTGGGGGGAAAATCGCGCGAAGTTTGCTCTATCGCAATGAATCTCCCCCTCAAAATTGGCTGAGGGTGAAGCTGGAAGGGACGCAACACAACCGAGATGGCATTGGGGCAAGGATTCGAGTTGTATTGCCTGATGGCCGAAGCCTGATAAGAGAGGTTGCAGGCAGCAGTTCGCTTATGTCGCAGAGGAGTACAACGGTACATTTTGGCCTCGCCCAATATGCCGTAGTTGATACGGTGGAGATTACTTGGATGAATGGCTGTAAGCAATACCGCACCCAAGTATCCCCCAACCAATTGATTTTCATTCGAGAAAGCGTATTAGGGCAATTGCCTGAAGACCTAGCCCTATGTGATACCAATCCCCTCACCCTCAATGCCCCTATGGGCTACACCAACTACCAATGGTTCGACGGCCAAACAACACCTAGTATCAGCATTACGCCCACTCAAAACACAACCCTTTACCTCAATTTATCAGATTATAGCGGTTGTTCCTTTTCGGATAGCATCCACATACTTGTCAATCCTCCCATCCTTGGCAACCTCATCGATACCATCATTGCCTGTCAGCACACGCCCTATTATGTATCAAATCCCTCAGGCCCTTTCGATTACCAATGGAGTACAGGCGATAGCACTGCCAATATTACCATCATAGATAGTGTAGCCAAGTATTACTATTTATCTGTGAGCAATGAATTTGGGTGTAGTGCCTATGATAGCATTTGGATGGAGTTTCTGCCCTATCCTTCGATTACCCCTCTACCCGATAGCATGGCTGTGTGCCAACAAGGAGATTCTATCCATATAGACCTTGGGGCTTCCGCCTACAATTATCTATGGAGCAATGCCCATACAAGTTCGATGCTAGACATCCCTATTCAGGAGGAAACGACCCTCTGGGTTGTGGCATCAGCCCCCAGCCATTGCGACCTCACTGACTCCAGTCATGTCAGCATACATATTCCAGAGGAGATACAAACTCCCGATTCTCTTTTATGTCCTGGGCAATCAACAAACCTTTCCTTACCCGATAGCCTCTATCAATATGTATGGAGTACAATGGAAACCAGTTCGAGTATCTCCGTCAGCCCTTCCCTCTCCCAATCGTACCAAGTGACAATTACAGATTCTGCTAGTTGTACGGCGGTCAAAGACATTTGGGTGACAGTACACCTCCCGCAAGGGGGAGAGATTGCAGGATTGGAAGCGACTTATTGTGTAGGCGATCCCGATGCGGTGCTTAGCCCTCCTACCCTTGCAGGTAACTTCTTTGGGGAAGGCATGTCGGGCAATGTCTTTATACCTGCCCAAGCTGAGATAAATGAGGAACACGAGATTGTGTTTGCCTTCACAGATAGCCTCGGATGCCCTGATACGCTACGGTCTACCACTGAGGTATGGGGTATTTGCCCGTCCAATTTCTTCGTGGCGATTGGGGAGGGAGACATTCACACGAACTTCCCTCACCTAACGCAAATGGTAGAAATGGCCAATCGGTATACCCTTCCCTTAACCATCCAATTGTCTGCGGAATGGGTAGATAGCCTTGTATTGGATGCAAGCAAACGCCAAGCCTTACATAATTGGATAGGACAAGGCCATGAGGTGGGGCTATATCATATTGATGCAACAAGTTCTAGCTGGGACGGCTATTCAAACCAAACATTTGCCCAGAGTCTCCCCAATTACCAAGGGAATCTTGAAAGCTTGCTCGAACAAACAACGGATGTTCTTCCTCTGATATTCGTATATGGTCGGCTACGTCTACCAAACCCGATACCTCTTGGGTGATTGGTGTACCCTATTCTACCCTGCAAGCCTCTCATATTCAGGCTGCATTTGGGCCAATTGAGTATCATGAATATTATGCGGAGGGGAGTCCTCATTATTCGGCCACTTGCCAAGCCTTTTACACTGAGCTTATCAATCAAACAAGCCTCGATTCAGCTTTGGCACAATATTCAAGCGCAACCGACATCCAAACCGTAGGCATGCATATGGCATTGACGACCTTTGCTCAAGATACAAGTCTATTGGAAACATGGTTTTCCTTTATTCAAGACGGCTACAACCGCACGGTGCAAGAGGTCATGGAATTCAATACCTGTATACCTGATATATGTGGCAGAGATATATTCGAACCCAATGATACCCGCGAAACAGCCGCCACTCTTCCCCTCATTGGTACCCAACGAAATAGCCGAATTTGTGCAACCGATGATATCGACTGGTTCTACTTCGATGTCTATCCCGATAAACCCCATATCCTCATTCACCTAGACCCACTTGGAGCAGATTACCAATTGGCAGTATACAATGAATTGGGGGCAATATTGGATAGTTCCATCATGGCCGAATTCCAAGCAGAAACGATTCTCCTCCCCAATGCTACACCTGCCCGCTACTACCTCAAAGTATCAGGCCGAACGCCTTATCAGTGGCAGCACAAGCAAAGTTACAGTTTAATGGTACATCGCAGGGATACGCCTTACCCAAATCGCTCCGATCAAGGGGCAATCATCTCCTTAAATAACGCTATAGGTTCAAAGCTCCTTGTATATCCGAATCCCGCCCAAGATATACTCTATCTAGACATCGAGTCTCTCCATGATACGGAAGCAACATTTACCTTTACAGATATGAAAGGCCAAACTGTGTATACGCATAAGGCCTTCATTTCATCGGGTCACAATCGTATACAACTTGATACGTCTACTTGGGGCAAAGGACTGTACCTTATGCATTCCTCCATGCTAGAGAGTAATAGTGTATTTAAATTGATCATCGAATAAACCCTTCATTCACAGAGATGGTAGGCGATTCTATAAAAAGCCCTCTTTACCCGTATATACAAGTGTAAAGAGGGCTTTTACATGTGCACCAACTAGCATGAATACCTATTCTTACTGAGATTTGGTATTATCATTAAGCACTGTTTGTGGCAATACCCAGCTGGGAATACGGTACTTAAGCGCTTGACCTTCGAATACCCAGCGGGGAATACGGTACTTAAGCGCTTGACATTCGAATACCCAGCGGGGAATACGGTACTTAAGCGCTTGACATTCGAATACCCAGCTGGGAATACGGTACTTAAGCACTTGACCTTCGAATACCCAGCTGGGAATATGATACTAAAGCGCTTGACCTTCGAATACCCAGCGGGGAATACGGTACTTAAGCGCTTGACATTCGAATACCCAGCTGGGAATATGGTACTTAAGCGCTTGACCTTGGAATACCCAGCTGGGTATTCCAAGATCAAGTGTCATCCAATATAATCTCAAATATCAACAAGAATTGGTATTATAGCCCATTACAATTGTCATGAATACTTTTACACAATGTTTTATATTCCATGACAACTGATTTTATCGTTGAACCTCAAAGCGGCTAACCATCAGATACTCCTTCAATTGGAGGGAGATCGAGTACACGCCAGAGGATAATCCTTTCAAGTCCAAAGAAATCTCATTAAGCCCTTCTTTCACTTCAATCACCCGACTCATACACAAACGTCCCTGCACATCTCGAATCGTTAAGAGTCCCTCCTCTGCTCTATCGGCAGGGAAGTTTCCATTCAATATGCCATCCGTTGGAACAGGGAAAACGAATAGCTCGGGTTGGGGTTGATTGCCAGTAAGGTCTTTAGAGGCATCCCGAATGGCATTGCCCGCAAAAGGCAAGGCTCTTGTCAATAAACTCAATCGATAGCCCTCGGTACTAATGGCTCCACTCACCCCAAATACCCGTAAGTAATAAGTTGCACCTACTGTGGCATTGTTAAAGGCCAATGTTTCATTGAGGTTCCCCAATTGGTTCGAACTCGCGACCATCAAGCCTGAAGCAGTGTATAACTCTAGGTCGAAATTGGCGGATAAGTCTGAAAGATACACCAATACATTATTATCTGTCCCAATCACGAACTTAAACCAATCTTGGTCTGTTTCCTCGCATATGCGGGCGTTCCAGTTCACACCTATGGTAGGGAGTTCAGCCGCTTGCCCAAGGGCATCATTCGGTTCGAACACATCCCGATTGCTGTATTCCTCTAGGGTCTGAAGGATCATATTATTGCCATGGTCACTATCTTCTTGCCCATTAGGACTATGCACTTCTACTCGAACCACATCGTCATCATCAAAGGCATATATAGGAAAGCTCACACTGGCGTTTGATCCCGTAATCAAATTACCCGTCCAATTGACCGTAGCTACAAGGCTATCATTCACCCAGCATTCTACAATGGCAGTAGTGAGGTTGTCGTCCCCTAGGTTTTGAATCAATACCGTAGGCGCAAAGCTCAGGTCATCGCAATTCGGCTGCACAGGTACAACCCATTCCACAACTGCGACATCCTGATTCGAGAACCATTGTGTACCTGTATACGCGGGCGAACAACTTCCTCCGATGATTGTAAGTTGGTGGTTCAGGTCATTGTATCCTGTAGTCGCCTCCCACATCCCTACATTCGCCAATCGAATTGCATAATGAGGATTGTCATGCAAACGGGCATCAGGATCGGGCAAGTGCAAGAATAAATCGTAGGTTCCTGTAGGAATATTCGACGGAAGCCCGACCGTCTCTTGTATTTGGATAATAGGCAATTCTGATTCTTTAAACCAAAAGCGTGGATCTTGATTGACCAAATTCACCCGATATTCATTGAAAGGCGTGGCTGTATTGCGTAGCACCAACTCAACCTCTCTCGGATTGTAGGGTGCAGCATAGCCCACATTCTTCAAGTTCATCTCAATCGCCATCTCACAGCCTGGATTCAGTTCGATCGGATAGAAAGCATTCATCAATTCGAATCGATACCCCAGACCCAATCGAATGTCATCGTAACAATCCCCAGATCCTCCAAGGCTTGCATCCCATCGATCCAATACGTCACGGTTGTAGTTCTCATGCAGATACGACCAATGGAATCGATCCAGTTCTACGTCGGCATCTCCTCCCACACTCTCACAGTCCGAGCGTGGCGGATTCAGGTTACAAGTCTCTCCTCCCATTGGCAGGAATTGGGTCTCAGCTTCGAGGTAAGCTTTTTCGTCTGCTCGGGTAGTAGCATTACTACTGTATGTGCCATAGTCAGTATCACTAGCGAGGAAACAATCATTATGATGCCCCACTCTCGCTTGTATGCTTCCTGAATGTGCCTGACCTGCGGGGAGCGCATCCGACTGATTAAAAGCTCCTCCTCCTCCATATAACTCATGCTTATGTTCGGGCGTTCGAATTTGAATCATTCGTTCTCTTGGAATAGCCGCAAGCAAAGCATCTGTCACCATTTGTCGAGCTGCATAATCGGGCGTCGAACCTGTCGTTACAAAATCAGGATGCGTATAATGCCACTCTCCCCATGTCCCCACAAAACCCGTTTGTACCACCGCAATCACATCACTATTGGCACGGAAAATCGGTTCGAGGTCACTTATATGTTGGAGGACATACGCAAGAGACGCATCATCTGTATGTCCATGTGTTTGTGTACTGTTGTTATAGGCAAAGCGGAGTATCGCTTTATTGCCCGATGCACGGAGGGTCGCCAAATCATTCTCAATGAATTCCAAATAATCATCAGACAAAGGGCCTTCTTTAAAGGCTGTCAGGTAATATACCCGCAAGCAAAGCGACATATTATTGAGCAATCGATCACCATCTAAATCACTTTGATCCAAAGGATTCAGGGCGGGTACAGTCGGACTTGAATGCGAACTATATTGTCGATACATTCCTCTCTCTGGGTTCGGGAAGTCGGAAGGATCAGGCGTATAGGTCAATGCCTGGGTATTGGTCAATGTCACCGTTACATTAAAAGTATCTGTCTGACAACCAATAGGATCTTCTACTAAGTACGAAGTAGTACTTGAAGGACTTACTACTATGCTTTGGGTCGTTTCACCTGTTGGCCAAAGGTAGCTCCCATTCATCCAAGAAGCAGTCAGCGTCACCGAATCCCCATGATTAATTGTCATGTCAATTGCACCGCCTGTATAGTCATGGAAGATGGTGAAATGATCGGGGGTTGTGCCATCTTCCCGAATGAAGGTAAAGTCCAATCGCTTATCATGCACATCAATCAATACCGATCCCAACTCATTATAGAAGCTATACATCACAGGATGTTGCGACAATCCGCCTGATTTCTTCCCTGAAGACCCAGCCACCGCATATACAGCTCCTTGCCCTGCATTCGCTCCCGTAGTAGACTTCACATATGCTTCACATAAGTCATGCTTGCCACTCCCTCCATCTACTATCATCGAATTATCAAAGTCGAATGAAAAGCCATAATGCCCATTAATGAGCATAGAACGCTCATATGAATGGCTATGTCCCGTCAAGACCAAGTCTACACCCGCATTCTCCAATATGGGTAGAAAGTTCGAACGCACATCCCACAGTTGCGGCTCCAAATCAGAATCATGCGAGCCTTTTGTATAAGGCGGATGGTGGAAATAGACAATAATCCATTCTTGCAGAGTAGCAGCTAGGTCTGCCTGCAACCATTGGAGCATCGGACTGCCCGTAGAACGATCCGTATCATGCGAATCCAACGAAATGAAGTGGATATTGCCATAGTCGAATGAGTAATAGGCTTCTGTTCCCGAAGCCAATCCCCCCGCTTCTCCTGCCGTTGGTACGGTAAAGATATCATAATAAGGCCCCGATTCTGTGTCAGCATCTGCACTTCCATAGTCATGGTTTCCAGGGCAAGGCCAAGTAACCGTTTGTTGGAGCATGGTTTCATACATATTCTCGAATACCGCCACTTGGTATTCTGTATCCGTACCCGAATCATACGCATTATCTCCCAACATCAACCAAACATCTGTATACGTACTTCCTGTATGGGCGTAATAGGCATCTCGTACGTCCCTCGCATTATTATCAGCCGTCCCTGCATCCCCAATCACCCAAATCCGCACAGAATCGGTACTCCCCACAGGTGGCAGAGTATGGAAGAAGTGTGCATTATCGAATCCTCCCAAAGTATCAGAGCCTGTCCCGATCGCATAATAATATTTGCTATCAAGCGTCAGCCCTGTGATTGTCATCTCATGCTCTGTAACGAGAGTTGAATCATAAATCGTTTGGGTAAGGTTGGTAGGGGAAGTACCATACCATACCTTACTAGATGTCCCTACATTGGTTCGCCAACGAACGGTCATACTTGTCTGGGTTCCATTTTGCAGATACGCGCCTCTATCTACAGAGACAGGAGGATCGGGCACCAACTCTAGGTTAAAGCTAATATCAGAGCTAGTCGAACCCCGTTGGTGAATCTCCACCGCAATGACATTTGTACCTGTCACCAAATGGCTTGCAGGTAAGGTATACGACTGAAACACCTCCTCAGCCGAACCCGAAACGGTTTCATCAGCATAATCATCATAGTTAATCGTTCCCGAGGGCATATTCGACCGCACGACTTCCGTCCCATTCAAGTAGACAATTGCTCCATCATCTCGCAACAACCGAATTTGCAAGGTACTCACATTCGCAATGTCCTTCCCTTGAAAGGACGTACGGAAATAGGTAGTAGGGTTCACCCCAATTCCTAGCACCGCTCCATCATCTACTTCCGTAGCTTCATCTCCATCCCCATACCCCAATTCGGCTGGCCCCGACGCCCAACCTGAATCGTTGAAGGAAGGGGCACGCCAAGCAGTTCCTTGGTCAGAGCCATCATCCAGATACTTCCAAATTGCCCCTACAGGAATCGCATTATATGCGACAGCCACAAGGCTTGCATTGAAACTAATATCCGAACTACTGGCATTGGTTTGATGAATCTCTACCGCCATGACATTCGTACCAATGTTCAGCATCGAATTAGGGATAGCTGTAGAAAACTCTCCCTCCTCACTACTCCCCGTCGAATAGGAATTATACGCAATGGTACCCGAAGGCATATTCGGTCGCCCAACCTCTACTCCATTGATGTAAATAACTGCTCCATCATCATACATCGCCCAAACGTTGAGGTATTGGATATCGCTGGTATCTGTGAGCGTAAAGGTATGCCGAAAATAGGTCGTAGGGTATTTATTGCTAGAGCTTGGCCCATAGCTTACCACTGTGGCCTCATCGCCATCTCCATAGCCCAATTCGGCGGGGCCCGAAGCCCAACTGGCATCGTTAAAGCCAGCAGTCTGCCAAGCAGTCCCCTGATTGGAACCATCATCTAGGTATTTCCACACGGCTCCCCTAGGAATAATCTCTGTAGAAGAAGTTTGTGCTTGCCCCAACAAGCATATACAAAGGGTCAATGCGAGAAGGGATCCCCTCAGATAGGGAGTAGATTGGGAGGGTCTAATGCTGATCATATGTTTCCAGTTTACTGAGTGCTGCTTGAATTTCTTTACTGAGTGTTTTGATATGGCTTGTATGCTGATGCCGCAAAGGTAATTCGCCTATGGCTGCCTGTGCGGCTCTATAGGTAGTAATAGCTTCCTTGAATTGAGTTGCCTGCTCAAACACTTGCGCCTTACGAACGAGCCATTCCTCTTTTCTGTCTAAACGTGCTAGTATTGTATCAATCCGATGAAGGGCTTTGTCATAATGCCCTTGTGCCAGTTCCAATGTGAGAATCTTTTGATGGAAAAGGATAAGGAAACCTTTGTCCTGAAGCCCTTGTTCGAGCCAATGGATAGCATCTGCATAGTTAGTGCTATCGATTCGTAGGATTGTTTCAGACAAGGATATATAGTATTCAGGCCTCTTCTCTTGTGAATGAGCAATGATTTGCTGATACTCCTCCACCATACCTTCGGCATTGCCCCTTGCCTCATATACCGCAATTCGCACCAATAAGGCCTCTGTTTGATGAGGGTATTGCGCTAAAAACGCATCTGCATGCCACATAGCCGAATCCAGCTTCTCTGCATCCACATATAATTCCGCTACTGCCAAATGATATCGCTCTATGCTTGGATCCAACCGAAAGGCTTTTCGATAATCTTTCAATGCATACTTCCATTCTCCATGTTGTCGATACAAATGCCCCCGCCGAAAGTACAAACTTCCATTCTTTCGATCTTTCTTAATTTGCTTGGTCAATGCCCGAATCTGCTGGTGCAAATTCCCATCATGTGCCATGGCGTTTGGCACAAACAACCAACTACACATAAGTATGAGCATCAGAGGGAAATGCAAGTAGAGAGCCATCATGATATAAACGAGTATTGACCTATACAAAGGTAGTGGAATTCTATGGCAATTTGTCTAGCGGTTGGCAAAATTTTCAAGGCTTTCTTACAACCTTAGTTTCTGCCTTAAGTAAGGATCCTTACCCTACCTTATCCCTCATGCTTGTAGGCTGTTCTATCATTAGGATAAGCCCTCTTTTTTTATTAAAATAGTAGCCCAAGTTACTGATAATAAGCGTTTTCCTTCATTACCTAACCTAATTTCATTGCGGATGAAACAGCTCTACCCACGTCCATACCTCATCCTTTGCCTATTCCTATGCATACAAATCCCTTTGCTTGCCCAAGAAAACTGTACGAACGGCATCGATGATGATGGCGATTCCCTGATTGATATACAAGATCCTGATTGCAATTGCGTCGGAGGAAGTGCCAATGTAAATATCATTCCCAATCCCTCTTTTGAAGCATTAAACTTCTGTCCACAAGAGGTAGTTGCAGGGGTTGTAGGCACAGATGGATTTCTCCAAGGTTCAATCGCCAATTGGGTACAACCTACAGGAGGAACCACAGACAATTACCATACGAGCTGTCCTGTATCAGGCGTATTGCTTCCCACAGCCCCTCTGCCTCCCCCACATGGTTCAGGCTATATAGGCTACCACAATAGCGGAGCCTATCAAGAGTTCGCAGGCGTCTGCCTTTCAGGCCCTATGCAAGCGGGCGTTACCTATACCCTGAGCTTCCATGTTGGCTTTGGAAACCCTATTACGGGCGGTATTTTCCCTGTAGCAAGCACTCCTCCAACAACCGTAACCATATACGGATCCACAAGTTGCGGCAATCTTCCCATCCCTAATTCGACGACCAACTATGCTTGTCCAAGCAACATCAGTACGAGTTGGGTACAATTAGGATCCGTAACTGTGAACGGAAGTCCTAATAGTTGGAGCAGCACAAGTATCACCTTTACCCCCAGCATAAACGTTAATGCCTTTGCTATTGGCCCCCCTTGTGCACAAAGCACAGGGTGGGAATACTACTTTCTTGATAACCTAAACCTCACTACTACAGTACCGACTCTATCTGTGGGCAATATTGCGGTATCGGGCTCCCCTTGTAGTGGCAGCCAAAGCCTTCAGGCTCCCTCCGCAAGTTTTACCGTTGCAGGCTATCAATGGTATCGAAACGGCATTGCCATTTCAGGGGCTACTTCTAGCACCTATACCGCTACCCAAAGCGGTTCTTATGTGGTACGTGTATCGGCTGCAAGTGGATGCGCATTGAGCCCAAGTCGTTCCATCACCATCTCAAGCTTATCAGCGTCTATTTCCTCTTCCTCCAATACAACTTGTGCAGGAAATTGCAATGGAAGTATCAATGTATCCGCTTCGGGCAGCTCGGGCTATCAATACGCGCTTGGAAGTGGAAGCTATGGCAGTAGCAGTAGCTTTAGCGGTTTATGTTCAGGCAATTATACCATTAATGTACGAGACGGGAATGGATGCATGACCTCTGTTTCCTCTACAATCAGTTCACCTCCTGCCGTAACGGCTACGGTTTCCTCCAGCAACAATGCCTTATGTGGAGGCGCCAATGGTTCGGCTACCATTAGTGGGGGGGGAGGCGTAGGTGGATACAGCTATTCACTCAATGGTGCCGCTTATGTGGGCAGTGGTAGCTTTACAGGGCTATCAGGTGGAAGCTATACGATCACGGTACGGGATGCCAATGGCTGTACAGCAAGTCGCAGCTTCACCATCGGCCAATCAGGCAACATATCTGCTTCTTTAGTTTCCTCTAACAACATTAGTTGTAATGGTGGGAGCAATGGTTCGGCTACTGTTTCGGGTTCAGGCGGAACGGGTGGCTATACCTATTCGCTCAATGGAGGCCCCTTCTCCTCTACAAACTCGTTCTCAGGTTTAGGCGTTGGGAGTTATACCGTCATTGTCCAAGATGGAAATGGATGTACAGACAATGTCAGCTTTAGTATTTCCCAACCTTCTGCCGTTTCTGCTTCTGTCAGCAGTTCCTCTAATGTCAGTTGTAATGGTTCGAACAATGGCTCGGCTACCGTTGGGGGCTCAGGCGGAACAGGTAGCTATACGTATTCCTTCAATGGAGGAAGCTTCTCATCAAACAATACTTTCTCAAGCCTATCCCCTGGAAGTTATACGGTTACGGTTCGGGATGGCAATGGGTGTACAGACAATGTATCGATCAATATATCTCAACCCTCTGCGGTTTCTGGCTCTATTAGCGCAATCTCCCATGTAAATTGTGCAGGTGGCTCAGACGGTTCGGCAACCGTTGCCCCTGCGGGAGGAGTTGGAAGTTATACCTACGCTATCAATGGGGGGAGTTTTGGAAGCAATAATACCTTCTCTGGTCTATCAGCAGGAGGTTATACCGTCACTGTACGAGATGGAAATGGGTGTACAGGCACTGCGAGCTTCTCCATATCGGATGGCCCTGCAAGTGTTACGGCCAACTTACTCTCTTCAACAAATCCCATTTGTAATGGAGGG
>Ga0163111_10000128_pt1 | contig 42739 bp, 35 predicted proteins | sample CRUFie1St18metaG_FD_109645 | JGI IMG/M metagenome (GOLD analysis project Ga0163111, IMG submission 109645) | Marine microbial communities from the Costa Rica Dome - CRUD Field 142mm St18 metaG | ecosystem: Environmental > Aquatic > Marine > Oceanic > Photic zone | place: Costa Rica: the Eastern...
GGAATATCCAAATCTTTAGGATAAATGACTTCACTAACTCCTGCTTGAATAAGAGATCTGGTACATCTTGAACAAGGTGGCCAAGTTACATATGCCGTTGTACCTTTTAATGAAATTCCAATTCTTGCTGCATGCATTATGGCATTCTCTTCTGCATGACAAATCATTGGATATTTCTGTTCACGATCTTCAAGACGTTCTTGTTTATCCTCAATACCTCTAGGAAAACCATTGAATCCAGTAGAACGTATTTCACGATCTTCTCCGACTACAATACAACCAACTTTGGTCGAAGGATCCTTCGACCAATCAGAAATATGCTTTGCTAAATCTAAAAACCTTCTATCCCATTTGCCACTCATATAAATATCTCCAAACTATCTGTCATAAGTCGTTATCTCTATTCGCTTCTGTTCGATTAGGATCGTAACCATCTAACGAAGTAGGGTTTGCATAACAATCAGGGTCATCTCTGTCGGCTTTTCCACCATTGTCATTGTCCAAACCATCTCCACAATTTCCGATAGTATCATCACCCGAAGACAATAATTTCTCTGCTCCACCTCCCGCCAAGATAGCAAAAAGTAAGCCGGAAAGAACCAGAATAAGAGCTACTAGGATATATTTTGAGGTACTATCCTGAGGCTCCAAGACTACTTTAATCTCGGTTTTTTCATCCGCCTTATTGGTCATCTGCGGTGCTACGAGACAAGTCATCCTTTTTGATTATCGGTGAACACGTAGTTCCTCCCAGAGATTTAGATTATCTCTAAAGACAATGTAATTGAGTATATCTCCGACAAGATATACACTACCTATTACAACCAATTCTACATCATCAACACGGCAGATTTCTGCTGCTTTTTCAATCGCATTATCGGGTATTTTAATCACCTCACGAGGTGTTTCATCTTTTTTACAAATTATTTCTTCTAACATTTCCCCACTAACAGCATTATTTCTCCCCGAAGTAGGCTCAGTAAAGATTAGGTGGTGAAATATTGATTTGTGATATAAATCTTCAGTGAATGGAGATAAAGCGTCGATAATATCCTCTTTTTCAGTAACTCCGATGACAAATACACTTGATTTATTGATACTGTTGAGTTCTGCTAAGAAACCCTCTTTATTGTGGGCAGCGCATATTTTCAATGGGAAATCAAACCAAGAAGAACCATAATTTGGAGAACGTCCTGGCCAAATGCATTCTATTTCTGAATATTCCCAATTGAAAAAATCTGCAACTCTCTCATTCATGAGACCCCAATTTTCCCAATGAGACAATTCTGTGTTTGTGTCAATTATAGATAAATCATCCCCTACTTTATCTTTTATTACTTTCAGTACGGATGCACTTAAATTCTTATTTCTTGATAAAAATAATGGGATACCTTCTCGATAAATTCCTACCTTCTCAAAAGCTATTTCTTCCAATGTGTTGCCCAAAAATTCTGTATGATCTCTGGAAATAGTGGTTATTATGCAAAGGTCTGCCTTTACTAATCTGGTAGAATCTAATCGTCCACCTAGTCCTGTCTCAATGATAGCTCTATCAATCTTATTTGCACTAAAAACGACCATGGCCAACAAAAATGTAACCTCGAAGAATGTTGGATTACAAACGGGATGGATCAACGAGGCTTCGCGAATTTTATTAAGATAAAAATCAAATTCTTCGGGAGAAATAGGTATACCATTTATTCTAATTCTTTCTTCTATAATTATTAGATGAGGAGACGTAAACAAACCTACTTTGAGTTTGTTAGCTTTTGCTAAACTAGATATTTGAACGCAAAGAGACCCTTTTCCATTCGTTCCAGCGACATGTATAGATGGGAAATCAAGGTGCGGGTTTCCTAGTCTTTTTAACAAAACCTCACAATTTTGAAAACCTAGTTTTATTCCGGAAATCTTCGTTTCTTCTAACCATTTTCTGACGCTCAAAAATAAATCACCTACAATTCCTACTACGCACTTGTATTAGTCAAAGTGATATGGGCTTTGAACTTCGTGGGGGGTGGGGAGTGAAAGTGAACGAGACGATTGAGGCTATGCGAGACCAGTGGAAGTCAATGACAAGTATGGCTGGAATGTTCGTAACAACCATATTTTTAGGTATAACAATTCAACCCATTTGGAATATAGATGAAGTTAGAGCCTTCGGAGAAGAAGGGACCACACAAGGCGGATATATACTACTAGAATTAGCCCTGATTGGTATTTTTACATTTTTGATTATATGGCTCGCCAGAAAGAATTTGGAAATGCTGATTAAATATTTTATAATGGCGTCACTTTATTTTTCTTTGGTATATTCAGTTTATCCATATGTTGCATTGACCATGCAGATTGCTCTTTCTACTCAAACAAACTCATTTTTCTTAGCTTTAATCCTTAATCTTCTACTCATGGTTACTCTTTGGAGATTTCCAGAATGGTACATTGTCAATCTTGTGGGAGTACTGGTAGGGGCAGGAGTTATCACAATGATTGGAATTAGTTTCGTTCCCACTTTAGTAATAATTTTCATGATATGTGCTGCAATATATGATCATTGGGCTGTAAATGGAAGTAAACATATGCTAGAATTAGCAGATACAATGATTGATTTGAAATTACCAATATTATTGGTTGCACCAAAAGAAAAAGGATATTCGTTCCTAGACCAACAAGAAGGAGTTATGGAAAAGAAAATTGAGAGGCCAAAACCTCAAGATTGGGACGACCACAAAATTAGGCCATTGAAAGTTGAAGAAAAAGGTAGAGACGCGTTGTTCATGGGTCTTGGAGACGTTATTTTTCCGGGGATGTTAGTGATATCTACAATTACATTCTTGCCCCAAACAGGTTCAGTAGTAGGTTCATTACCGTTCACATCGTTCTTTGGATGGATACACCTAGACCCATTGACGGTTGGATTAGGAACTTTATTAGGAGGTCTTATCGGTTATCTCGGTTTGATGACTCAGGTAGCTAAGGGAAACCCACAAGCTGGTCTCCCACTTCTTAATGGAGGAGCAATTATGGGTTATTTTATTTCAGGTTTATTAGTATACGGACCGTCTGATTTAATTCAGCAAATTAGCCTCTTCTGAACCTAAAAGCCCGATTCATTGAAAGAAGATTGACGACTCCTAGAGTTGATAGACATGTTAGACATGACGATGTTTCGTGAAAAATCAGAGGTTTTACGAAAAGACCATGATAAAAGAAAAATACCTCACGATAACATCGACGAGGTGATTCGACTAGATAATGAGTGGAAACAAGCCAGATATGATGTCGATCAACTCCGTAAACAAAGAAATGAGGCGGCAAGAAATATTGCTTCGGCAAAAAAATCTGGAAATGATGATGCTGTGAGCGAAATTATGAGTCAGGTTTCTAGTATTGGCATTAAAATAGAAGAATTAACAAAAATGGCAGACGACTATTTACAAAATAGAGATTTACTGAGAATGAGAGTTCCTAATATTCTTCATGAAAGCGTTCCCATCGGGGAAGATGATCAAAAGAATACCCTACATAGCCTACATGGAGAAAAAGTAAATTTGGACTTTAGAGCAAAAAATCATAATGAAATTATCGAAAAAAATGGTTGGGTTGATTTGGCTAGAGCTGCAAAAATTACAGGCAGTAGATTCTACTTCATGCAGGGAGACTTGGCAAGATTGGAGATGGCTTTACAGAATTATACTACTAACTTTTTGATAGAGAAAAATTATACTCTAGTCCAGCCACCTTTAATGATGAATAAGGAAGCATACGAAGGAGTCACGGATCTCGGAGATTTCGAAACTGTAATGTATGGAATCGATCCAGATAAATTCTATCTCATAGCAACGAGTGAACACCCATTGACCGCCATGAGGATGGATGAAATTATAGAACCGTCTGAACTTCCAATAAAATTAGTCGGGGTGTCACAATGCTTCCGTAGAGAAGTCGGAGCTCACGGACTTTCCGACAGGGGAATTTGGAGAGTTCACCAATTTACTAAAGTAGAACAAATAATTATCTGCAAACCTGAAGATTCTTGGTCCCATCATGAAGATTTGTTAAATAATGCAACTGAATTATGGGATAGTCTGGGATTACATTACCAAGTCGTAAATATTTGTACGGGGGATATGGGAACAGTTGCCTCAAAAAAATATGACCTTGAAGCATGGCTACCCGGTGTTGGAGAATATAAAGAAGTAGTCTCTTGTTCTAATTGTACAGACTATCAGGCAAATAGACTTAGAATGAGATACAGGACGTCTGATGGAAACTCCGCAGTTCATACACTAAACTCTACTGCTGTTGCAACAAGTAGAGCATTAGTTGCTATCTTAGAGCAATATCAAACAAAAGATGGGGTAATAATGATTCCTGAAGTTCTAAAACCATATATGGGTAATCAAGAATTTTTAAGACCCTTGAATTGATTTTTCTGCCTTCATTTTATATGATTGCCTTATCAATAAAGCAACCAATAAAACTGCGAACAGCGCTGCAATCAAAGGTGCAATCAACGCTGCAAATGTAAGAATAATACTTGCTATATTTTCACCCGATGCTACAAAAGAATTACCAAAACCTAAAGTCAAAGTGGATGACAAACCACGAATCGCAACCGTTGTTACTTGGATAATTCCTGCCGATCCGCCTCCAGCAATTATGGCAAACGACCACTGAACTATCGGATCACTTCCGACCAAAGCCATAGAAGTCATACCTATACCTGATATTACTGCCGCAGGAGTTGCGATTGTATCTAGTAAATTATCCAGCCAAGGAACATAATATGCCCCAAACTCTGCTAGACATGCTATTCCAAGAATCAAAACAGCCGCATTACTGTCAAAGACCGCGAACTCCGTTCCTGATAATTCAAAGTTAACAAGAGTGTCTGTTCTTACGGCAAGAGAAAGGATAAACGGAGGTAAGAAAACTCGAAATCCCGAGGCTGAAGCAAGGCTGATTCCCATCAATGCCGCGAGCATTGTTGTTTCAATTCCCATAACTCGTCCATTACCTTAAATGTAATTAAACCACTGCCTGCATGATTATTGTTGAATTGTCCAATATTAGTATTCTAATCGCCTATTTCAACTAAATTTGCACCCATATCTACTCTTTCACCAGTCTGGAAGTGTACCGCTGTAACTTCTCCTGGTCTTGGGGCTTGAATTCGATGTTCCATCTTCATTGCTTCCATCACCAATAATGTCTGACCTTCTCTTACTCTCTGTCCTTTCTTTACCATTACCTCGAGAATTGTCCCTGGCATCGGAGCACTCAAACTTCCTTCTGAAGATGAAGATTCTTTACTTCCTGGTTCATGCATGTTAGTAACATAGATTCTTCCTTGGAAATGTATCCAATATTCATCGCCAGACCTAGAAACGTGAGCAAATTTTTTGACTCCGTTTAATTCGACAAGAAGCCTTTTTGAATGATTATCTTTACTTAATAAAATCTCAGGAAAATCAATTTCGTCACCATCACATGATAATTTAGAAATAGAGATTGAGTCATCTTTTTCAGAAAAATTAACCCTGTATCTAGGACCAGAATGATCTATACTCCATTCCATAAAATCACCTAGGGTAGGACCTCGACAATGTACTGAAAGGATCCCCTGAATGTCCACTGTAATCATTTACTGTCTCGGAATTAGATGACGATATACCGCGTCCAATACCAAGACGATTAGCTCCTGCGGCAATAGATATTAAGATTGATTCATTGATTTTAGGCTCGCTGAATTCCTCTAAAGATACATTATCAAGATAATCTGTAGTCACGAGACCTTCTGAAAATGCCTTACTTTGTGTTACTTCACGTAAAAAACCGACATTGGTGGTGACACCCAAAACGACAAATTCTGACAACGCAGTATCAAGTCTTCTCAATGCTGCATTTCTAGTCGGTGCATGGACAATTAATTTAGCCAACATTGGGTCAAAATCTATTGTAACCTCATCTCCTTCCCTGAACCCAGAATCCATTCGAACTCCGGGCGTTGATGGTGGTTTCCACATCGATAATGTACCGATCGCGGGAAGAAAACCTTTACTCACATCCTCAGCATATATTCTGGCCTCGATTGAATGTCCGGTAATTCCTATATCATGCTGAGATAAATCTAATGGCATACCCGCCGCAATTTCGAACTGCTTCTGAACCAAATCAATTCCAGTAATTAATTCAGTGACTGGATGTTCTACTTGTAATCGAGTATTCATTTCAAGGAAGAAAAAATCACCTTTAGGTGTAAGTAAAAACTCAACTGTTCCAGCGCCCTCATAGTTCACAGCCACAGCCGCTCTTATTGCTGCTTGACCCATACGGTCACGAATCTCTGGAGTCACTGCTGGAGATGGTGCTTCTTCGATTACTTTCTGGTGCCTTCGTTGTAATGAACAGTCTCTTTCATTCAAATGTATTGAATTACCATATTGGTCACAAAGAACCTGAATTTCAACATGTCTTGAACCTGTTAGCAACCTTTCCACGTAAATAGTTCCGTCTCCGAAAGCGGCAGAAGCTTCGCGAGCCGCTGCCTCATATTCCGTTCTGAGCATCTTCGGTTCATACACTGCTCTCATTCCTTTTCCACCGCCACCCGCACTGGCCTTAACCAACAATGGATAACCTACTTTAGCTGCAGATGCGGCTAGAATATCCAATGTGTTTGATTCGGATTCGATTGCCAATTCTTCTCCAGGGATAATAGGAACGTTTGATTCGATCATCCTCCTTCGGGCAGATATTTTATCACCCATAGTTTCAATCGCTTCAGAGGAAGGACCAATCCATATTAATCCAGATTCTTTGACTAATTTGGCAAAGTTAGCCCTTTCGGACAAGAAACCATAGCCCGGGTGTATTGCTTGAGCACCAGATTCTTTTGCAGCCTTTATTATTAATTCCATATTAAGGTAGGTTTCAGATAGATTTGTCCCCGGAAGATGGACAGAGTCGTCGGCTACTTCAACATGCAAAGAATTCTTGTCTGGATCGGAGAAAACTGCAATCCCTTTCAGGCCTGATTCTTTTGCTGCTTTCAGAATTCTTACAGCAATTTCGCCACGATTCGCAACCAAAACTGAATCGTATTGATTTGGGGCGTTACTCATCCAATCAGGCAACATTTCTTACACCACATTATTCAGAAGACCAATTTGGTTTACGGCGTTCTAAGAAGGAGGAAAGGCCTTCCTGACCTTCTTCAGAACCTCTCATTTGACTAGTTTTATCCAAAGTCCATTCACGAAGTTGGTCATCACTTCCTTCCCATCTGTCGAAAACCAATGTTAGTTTTTTTGCTTCTGTTACTGCTACTGGTCCAGTAGTTAGAACTTCTTGAGCAATTTTGTATGATTTGTTACTAAATTCTTCAGATGAATCTGCAATGTAATCAATAAAACCTATTCGCATTGCCTCATCTGAATCTATTTTACTCGCCATCATTGATAATCTGCGAAAATTAGAACTACCTATCTTTCTGTAGACATAAGGGCCTATTACCGCGGGCAATATTCCTAATTTAGCCTCAGATAGCGCGATCTTGGTTCTTGGTTCAGCAATCACATAATCAAAACAAGATACTAGTCCTGCACCTCCTCCCAATGCCACACCTTGTATACAGCCGATTGTGAAGCAAGGATGTGCCCATAGACTGTAAAACAAATTATCCAATCTCTTGGAATCTAAGCGATTCTCTTCAGCTGTACGAGCACCCGCATCTCTCATCATATTAATGTCCGCACCAGCGCAAAAATGCTTACCTTGGCCTGTAAAAATTATTACACGAAGAAACTTATTTCCGTCAGCATCTTCAAGTGAAGAATTTTTTGAAACACTCCTCTCTGATGTCCATTTGATTATTGATATTAATTCATTGATTAGATCAGTATTTAACGCATTATATACCTCACTGCGGCTTAGATTAATCCTAGCAATATCGTCATCAATAACAAGTTCACATAGATTACTATTAGGAAGGGAATCTTTCATTTTCATTTTATCACCATCACATCCTGAATACACCATAATTTTGTTTGGGCATTGGAGCATTCAAACTTGCAGAAATACATAATCCCAATACATCTCTAGTATCTCTTGGATCAATTATCCCATCATCCCACAATCTCGCAGTAGAGTAATAGGGGGAACCTTCTGTTTCGTATTTTTCTAAAATCGGGGCCCTCAAATTTTCCAGATCAAAATCACTCATTGCTGGCAGATTTTCCCGTGACCTTTGGTCTTGTTTAACTGTTGCCAATACGTCAGCAGCCTGAGGCCCACCCATCACAGAAATTCGAGAATTAGGCCACATAAATACAAATCTTGGATCGTATGCTCTACCGCACATACCATAATTTCCTGCACCATGTGAACCACCGATTATAACGGTAAACTTTGGGACAGGAACGCAAGAAACTGCGGTAACTAACTTTGCACCATCTTTAGCAATCCCGCCTGACTCCGCATCTCGGCCAACCATAAATCCAGTAATGTTCTGTAAAAATACCAAGGGTATTCCACGCTGGCCACATAATTCTACAAAGTGAGCTCCTTTCAAAGAAGATTCCGAAAATAATATTCCATTGTTTGCAACTATACCCACTGGATACCCATGAATTCTAGCAAAACCACATACTAAGGTATTTCCATAACGTTGTTTAAATTCATGAAAACGGCTTCCATCCACAATTCTAGATATTACCTCCCTAACATCATAGGGCGTACGATTATCATCAGGAATGATTCCCATCAATTCCTCAATATCATGTTTGGGTTCTTCGACTGTTTCTACATCTAATCTTTGTTTAGGCTTAATATTTAGATTTTGGATAACATTGCGAACCATTCTAAGTGCTTCTGGTTCATCTTCTGCAAAATGGTCCGCCACACCGGACTCACGTGTGTGTAAATCTGCACCACCCAGTTCCTCTGCAGATACTTCTTCACCGGTGGCAGATTTTACTAACGGTGGACCTGCTAAAAATATAGTTCCATTTCCTTTCACAATTATTGATTCGTCGGACATTGCAGGAATGTAGGCGCCACCAGCAGTACAACTTCCTAACACTGCGGCGACTTGAGATATCCCTTTACTAGAAAGGATTGCCTGATTTCTGAATATTCTCCCAAAATGGCCCTTATCCGGAAATACTTCGTCCTGCATGGGCAAAAATGCTCCTCCGCTATCAACTAAGTAAATACAAGTAAGGTTGTTCTCGTCGGCTATTTCTTGAGCACGAATATGTTTTTTTACAGTAATAGGATAATATGACCCGCCCTTAACGGTTGCATCATTTGCTACAAATAAACACTCCTTACCATGGACAACACCTATTCCGGTGATAATTCCAGCAGAATGTGCACGGGAATCATATAATCCGTTTGCAGCCAAAGATGAAAGTTCAAGAAAAGGTGTACCTGGATCGCATATTTCCTTGATTCTTTCTCTAGCAAGCAATTTCCCTCGACTACGATGACGATTGACGTATTTCTCGCCACCTCCCATTTTTACAACGTCGATTCTCTGTTTTAATTCTTCGACCAATTGAATATTATATTCTCTTCGCCGATTAAAATCTTCACCATTTCGGTCGATACGAGTGGGCAGCCTATCCATATCTCTCATCTCTCCAGAGGGCATTCGAACTTTCAATTGAATGGGTTCGTAGTCATGATTTTCCTTTATCAAACACCAATCACAGCACGGCCAACATCTCTCAATCCGGGGGCCATACCAACAACCAACATCGCTAAACCTACCAATAGACGTAGGTGTCTCTGTCTATGCTCAAAGTTTGCAATTGTAAAAAAATACAGTATCAATCCTGCTAGAGCGATTTTAATGAAAGTAAAACCAAAAGCGTTGCCAAAAAATTGTATTACCTTATCCGAGAGAACATGTTTTTCAGAATAACCAAGATATTCTAAACCAATAGCCGTAGCTATTCCGTCAAGAATTTGCCCGGCGACGGCAAGGAATACAACAGGTGATGCAAATGTTGCCGCCGTCCGGTGTTTTTCCATCAAATCCTTTTCGGGACTAGTTGATGCTAAGTATTCTTCTTCAGTAACACCAACAGGCAATACACCAGATACCATTCCATGACTGTCTAGGATTTCCGCTGACTCATTTCCATAATTAAACATCAGCCAACAAATAATAGTCGGCAAACCTATTATAAAAATTAATGGCCAAAGTACTATTTCAGAAGGATCTATGCTGAGAGAGTATGAAAATATCGCTCCTAAGAAAATCATTGAACCGCCAAATCCAGTTAAGTATACTGATCTTTGTATCGTTGAGAAATTATCTAATGATTCGCCTAGTAATTGTGGAGATAATATTGCAACTAATCCAAAGAGGAATAACATTTCAAGACCAATCTCCCCTTGAGGTCCAATAGAAATAGAATGGGCATACAAAATAAATTGACAGAAAATTAAGATACTAGCTATAGAATCTACTTTTCCTGATTCCTCTTCCTTGGATATCTGAGTGTTATTAGTTATTGAATATCCAAGTGCACCTGAAATTACAACCCATGCCGCAGTTTGAAAATGAACTCCAGGACTGACAAAGAATGACGATAGTCGACTATCAAACATCTCAGCATCTTCAACGACCTCTCCAGTTGCAGCCCATAAAACAAAAGGGAATAGTGCGATAATAGTAGTATCACTACCATCTATTCCAAGTTTACGTAGCCAAGCAGAGAGTGATAAAACGAATGCTCCCAACACTATAGCATAAGTTGCGGTATTAACACCATTGTAACCGGAATCGCCAGTCGCCTCGCCTGAAATTGGATTTAAGTAATATTCATAGATTGAATTTGTGAGGGGATTTTCAACATTCAATTGGTCCAAGGTAAGTCCTGTAAATAGAAGAGCGCCTACAAAATACAAAAAATATGTAGCCCAGAGTTCGTAGTCTTCCATCTCCTCAAGCGGATTTTCCATAATTAACGCAGACGGACATCTCGCTTAGGTATAACGGATTAAGAGTTAGAAAATTATTCTTCTTCATATACTATCTTTTCATCGTTAGCTAATTCCATCATTTCTGAAATTGAATCTTCGTCTAAAGGTTCAACTTGTGTGTTTGTAAATTTTCTTTCCCTGCGACGTCGAGCATCTGCCAAGCTAGGAACTAGAGCTTCAAATGTTGAAGTATCTTCAACAACCTTCTCTTCATATGTTTCAAGGCTGTAAGATCGAATTCTCTGCCGTTTTCTATCTTGTTCTAAGCCGAAAAGAACTGTTCCATGTTCAGAACCTTGGAGAATTCCTTCAATCGCAGGTGTTGCTAGAGATAGCGCCTCTTGATCTCCGATTACCAAGACTGTTGAACCGTAAATTGCCATCTCTGTTCCGGTTAGTTCTTCTATTAAACTTCGGATTCTTCCATTGGTTCCGATTAATCTACTTCTCATTCTCCTTGTTTGATTTGGTTGTCTTCCAACCCACTCTCTGATATCATACATCCTCAAGAAAACATCATCTTCTAGTAATTGTATGGCTCTTTTTGGTGCTAATCCTCTCCCAATCGCGAATATTACATCGGGTAGTTTCATTTTTATTACAGGGTCAAAATTCTCATCAGGCCAGATAACACTGATATCGCCCGAATTTGATTCAATGTGCAGCGACGCTCCACATGCATTTTCTATCATTTTTCTTGTTGAACCACCTTTCCCAATAATTACAGCAATACGATTTTTGGGAATTCGTGCTAAATGCTCCATATGACACCTCGTGCGGCTATTCTGTTTTAACTTCCTGTTTCAATTTTCACCTAGCAAAGGAGAATATTTAGGTACTGGGTCTTCTAATACACGTAGTAAACTTTCGCCTATATCTACATTGTATCCTTGACGATTAATCCAGTGAACTAACCTTGTTATATCCCTTACCAGAAACTCTTCAGAATGAGGGTGTTGCTTTGTCACACTTTGACCCACGTCAATGACCCAGGGTTCGCCATCTTTCCATAGAATATTGTACTCTGAAAAGTCCGCATGAACAAGTTCCGCTGTTTGCCAATTTATTGCAATGAAGTCTAACAAATCCTCGAATACCTCATATGGTTCATCAATAATCACATCCTTCAGACGGGGACTGACGCCTTCACCTTCACCTAGATATTCCATTATGAGAACATTTTTCAAGTTAGCAAGAGGTTTTGGAACACGCAAGCCATATTTTCTCATTCTCTTAAGATTCCTAAATTCTTTACGGACCCAAATATTTACTAATTCTCTGTGTCTCCTGGATAGACCTCCAAATCTCGGATCACCATCAATATATTTGGCTAACCCTTTGAAAACTGCATTAGTTGTGTGAAATATTTTTACGGCTACTGGCCCATGATTAGATGTCGCATGAAAAACATGAGCTTCTTTTCCTCTAGCAATAGGATAATCGAGTGTCTCAATCTCACCTTTCTGCATTAATTTATGTAACGACATTAATGTAGACTTGTCAAATACGGCATCGAAAACTCGTCTATCGACCCAGTCATACGTGCCTTTACCTAAAACTCCTTGAAGACCATCTTCAATTTCTGAGAACATTTTCTCAAATCTAGGTTCAGATAGCCACTCATGTTTTTTTTCGCCTCGTATTAAAGAGTCGAGATCGGGTAAATCCCAATCTTCTGCGTCCGACATTATCTCACCCAAAGAAAGAATCTATGTCATCGTCAACTGAAGATGTCTCTCTAACAGTAGGTTGTTCAATCTTTGATTCTGATTCTTTTTCGACCAAATCTTCTTCTTCAATTTCTAATTCTTCGTTAGTCTCTACTACCTCTGTAATCTCTTCAGACATTCCAAATAAATCAACTATATCAGGTAACACACCTTTCCTCGACAAATATAATGATTGGGTCTTTGTATACCTCATAACAACATTAGCCTTTTCATCCTGGAAGTCCCATGGTTGTACCACAATTAAGTCACCTTCCCTTACCCACTGTCTACGACGCATTTTACCGGGTATTCTAGCTAGTCGACTGTCTCCATCTTCACAGACTGCACGTACTCTTCTCCCGCCCAAAATCTGGTCTGCTATAGCAAACATTTCGTTGACTTTACGATTTGGCAATGGTACTCTTATTTTGTCCCCACTGCCGGATTCTAACCTTGCTAAAAGCTCAGCGTCAACCTTCTCCTCTCGACGAGCCATACCTAGCCGTCTAGAGTCACCTATGTGAAGTTGAGCATCCACGGTCAGTTAGAAACAAAGGAATTTATAGCGTCAGCGACCATTTCTAGTAGCGAATTACTCAATGGCCCAATTCCGACTATTACAGTGAGAATTGCACAAGCTACAATCGCTACTCTCAGACTAAATGCGTCCTTCATAGCGCCGATGACTTTTGGTTCCTCAAAGAACATGACTAATCCAATCCTTAGATAGTAAAACATTGATAGTGCGGAATTAATTACGATTGCAAAAGCTAACCAGAATACTGGTTCAACACTTGTTAACCATTCTAATACTGAAGATGCATTAGAAGCACCAGTACCGGCAGAAATATTCACTATACCATTGATCATTAAGAATTTTGAAAGGAAACCTGAAAGTGGCGGTACTCCTGCCAGTGATAACATGAACAAAAACATGGAACCTGCAACCAGTGGTTCCCTGCGAGCAAGCCCATGCAAATCTTCCATTCTGTGTCCTCCGCCCTCAGTTTCTAGCAATGAAAGTACCAAGAAAGCTCCAAACTTGAAGATAACTAGAACTGCAAGATGAAACGATATGGCAGTTAATACAAGCTCTATTGCCTCCTCAGAGCCAAGGCCACTACCTATTGCAGCCAAACCAGCTAGCATATATCCAGCGTGAGACACGCTCGAGTAGGCAAGCATTCTCTTAGGATTACTGCTTGTTAAGGCCGCCAGATTACCCCACGTCATCGTAACAACCGAAATCACAGCAATCGCAATATACCAGAAAGCTTCACCTTCTACTGGCATTGTAACGGATACTAATATTCTCATTAAAGCAACAAAACCCATTGCTTTTGAAGCAGTAGCGAGTAAACCTGCAATTGGTGAGGATGCTCCAGAATAAGCATCTGGTGCCGCGAGATGGAAAGGTGCTGCTCCTACCTTGAATCCAAATGCAACCAGCATCAAGCCAACAGCAATTCCTGCTAAAGGATCAATCGAGGACGACTCTGCCCATTTTAATGCCAGCCCATCCAGTGAGAGATCACCACTCCAAAGATATAGAAGTGACATGCCATAAATCCCGACCGCCGAAGCTACAGAACCGACTATGAAATACTTCATTCCCGCTTCTCCGCCAATCTTACTTTCTTTGTGGAACGCAACAAGTATGTAAGATGATAACGATGCTAACTCGATACAAACAAATAGCATAAATAAATGAGTAGCCATAGACATGAGACTCATACCGAGACCGACCATTATCAGGATTATATGGAAATCAACCTGGCGACGATTATCGATTAATGCATTTATTTTCTTGATAGAAATATTCTCACTATCATCTTCATTGGGTGGTTCCAAATTTGGTCTAGCAGGAAGTCGATGTGTGGTTGCAATAGTTGCAAGAAGTAAGGCCGCAATAAATATTAAAGAAAATAAACGACTAAATTCTGTGACCTCTAAAGTGTCTCCAATTGTACCATACGAGTTTTGGATAAGACCAAAGAATAAAGCAAGTATAAAAATTAACAATGAAACCTGGTTTGGTAACTTGGGATTACTTGTGGTCTTGAATCTACTGCCGCCAATAAAAATAGGCACATGGGCTCGTGTCAAAGGAATGCGGAAATTAGCATTACCTAAATTAGGAATCAAAATTATAATGATTAAGCCTAAGAGCATAATCAATTCAGGAATAATCAATTCTGCCTCAGAAGCGCTAATTGGAAGGTTCATGGTTTTACCCCCTGCTCAATTAGCTGATTAATCAGAACTTCACGAACAAACTCAGAAGACCAATCAGACATCATATCGAAGAATATAAATGGGAATATTCCAAAAACTATAGTCAGAATACCTAAGATAAACATAGTAGTATTTTCGTTCCAGGTAATATCCCTCGGTTCTTCACCGTGCAATGATTCTGGAAGTATCCCGTGGTGTCTATCATTCGATTCAAAAATAGTCTTTTGCATGGATGTTAGATAGTATACAGCTGTAATAATTAATGTCAATGCAGGTAGAATGACCAACCATCCAAAAGTCATCCAGAATGCAATCATGATTGCAACCTCCGCGACAAAACCGGCTAGTAATGGGAGACCTAGACTGCCCATCCAACCCAGCATCATATGAGCTGCTAGATATGGTGAATGATGGGCAATTCCTCTCATAGATCCGATTTCCAATGTATGATAATGATGTTTGAAAGCGCCCGCAACTGCGAATAACAGTGGACTAATTATTCCATGAGCAAACATCATGAATAATGCTCCAGCTATACCCAATGGTTGCATTGTCGCAATTCCTAAAAATATCAACCCCATATGCGAAACGGATGAATATGCAACCATTCTTTTCAGATTTGTTTGTCCCATGCATACTAATGCACCATAAACCAAACTTGCCATTCCGAGGAAAATAAGTATAGGTGTAAAAATAACTGTAGACTCAGGAAACAATGAAACTGCTACCCTAAGGAAACCATATGCTCCCATTTTCAACATTACACCTGCCAACAGCATCGAACCTGCTGTCGGTGCTTGAACGTGGGCGTCAGGAAGCCAAGTATGCACAGGCACGCTAGGCATCTTTGTAGCAAATCCAATTAACAATAAGATCCAAACCAGATGCCTTAGGCCCTCTGATTGAATCATTTCACTATCCATCTCTAAAAGACTAAAGTGATGGCCGGTTAAAGTACCTGATACTCCTGATATATCTCCTGTATGGAAATACATGACTAAAATTCCGACCAACATAATTACACTTGCAGTAAATGTGTAGATAAAGAACTTCATAGAAGCATATTTTCTATCTTCGCCGCCCCAAACTAATATCAAGAAGAACATTGGTATCAATGTCATCTCCCAGAATATATAGAAGACAAACAGATCAAGAACGACAAACACACCTAGCAAAGCTCCCTCCATAACAAGAATCAATGGATGGAAAATATGACCTTCCTTTGTATCCCATTCGACTAACATTGAGAGAGGGATTAATAGAGCAGTCAACCAAACCATCGGCAGAGAAAGTGCATCAACACCAACAATCCAAGAGACACCTATTGATGAAATGAGAGTAACAGGTTCATCATTCATCAATTCGTATTCACCCATGTTAATATCTAGCCAGTCAATGCCGCCGAAAGTAGTGAAAGAGAGATATGTTGCAAATACAAACAACCCCATTGAAACTCCAAAACTAATATTTCTAGAAAATTTACTTATTGATAACGCTAAATTATCTGGCAATAGTTGAGGTAAGATTAGTAATAACAAACCAACACCTATTGGAGTTAAAGTCAGTATTGTTAGAGGATCAGTCAGAAACTCACCCCCATTAGTAAAACGAATATACAGATAGCCCCTATAGTTGCCATCAGGATATAATCTCCTGCACTTCCTGTAGTATACTTACGGATCTCAAATGACCCAAGAACCGATTTTGATTCTATCTGTTTGATTATTCCATCAATTATATTTCTATCAAACCAAGCAGTAAAATCAGCAAATGGGATAAGCGTTCGTGCCAATACTCCTTCATATAAATCATCAAAATAGAGTCTTTTATCAAGTGCTTCTGATAGTTGTGACTCTGCTAGCCATGTAACATCTTGTTTGCCGAACTTCCCTGATAGATTTACCAGCCACCCAATCAGCAAATTAGCTTTCTCACCTTCTTTAAGACGTCCGCCATGTACTCGTGAAGCCATAATAGGTCCAACTATAAATGAAAGAAAAATCGTTACCCAGCCTACAATACGAAGTTTCTGATCCTCTGGTAAGAATGCATGCTCTAATTCATATATTATTTGTTCAAACAATGTTTTTCCGTGTAGAGAAAGACCGTCTGATTTGTTTGAAAGAAAGTCAACAATTCCTAATACGGCCAACACAAAGCCGCCAACAGCCGTGATTATTGTGAGAATTATCAATGGTTCTTTAATCCAAGGAGTTGATTCATGAACATGATCAACAACTTCATTCTTGGGTTCTCCGGCAAAAGTCATGAACCACATCCTGGACATGTAAAATCCAGTCATCCCAGCAGTTGCAAGAATTAGCAATGCGGGGCCAAGCATCAAAGTTTCACCGTGGAAATATGCAGACCATGTTTTTGCAATAATTCCCTCTTTAGACCAGAATCCTCCAATCAGGGGTATCCCAATAATAGACATTGAGCCAAACATCATTGCTGTTGCTGTTACAGGCAACTTGGAAGCAAGTCCTCCCATGTTTCGCATATCTTGAGGATCGAAATCATGATGTCCATCATCAGAACCATGGTGGAGATGATCATGAGCATGATGTACTTCGTGAATGACCGAACCGCTGGCCATGAATAACATACCTTTTGCCATTGCGTGATTGAATAGGTGGAATAAAGAAGCTCCAAGAACAAAATATCCCGCGTAATACTCGTCGATATTTAGGAAATATAATGCTGAACCTAACCCGGTGAATATGTAAGCTAGCTGGGACATTGTTGAATAAGCTAAAACTTTCTTGATATCGTTTTGGACAAAAGCGATAGAAGCGGCCATAAAAGCGGTAATGCCTCCAATCCAGGCTACGATTAACCCAAAGTCTTCCAACCCTGCAACACCATGATGGTGAACATCGACAAATGGCATCAATCTTGCAACCAGATAGAGTCCAGCATTAACCATGGTTGCAGCGTGAATTAAAGCAGAAACTGGGGTTGGCCCTTCCATAGCATCAGGTAACCATACATGTAAGGGGAACTGAGCACTCTTACCAACGGCCCCAATAAATAACATCATTAGTGCCCAAAAGAGTTCTCCTGAATCGACTAAAACTCCTCCAACACCTGTGGAAGGATCATCAAAAACAACTGCAAAGTCCAAAGAACCGTATATATCGTACAGAATCAATAGTCCTATCATCAAGAAAACATCACCAACTCTAGTAGTTAAAAATGCCTTCTTGGCTGCATAGGCGGCACTTTCTTTCCAATAATAGAAACCTATCAATAAGTAAGAACACAGTCCCATTACTTCCCAGAAGATAAATAGCCAAAGGAAATTGTCCGCAAGAACCATCCCGAACATTCCGAGACTAAAAAGTACAAACTCAGCAAAGAAACGATGATTACTATCCTCATTTATAGGATCTGTAGTCATGTAACCTATCGCAAACCAACAAATCAGGAAGCACAAAAATGTCGCTACAAATAGTAGCATCAATGTCAAAGAATCAATCCAAACTCCTACTCCAAGTACCCTGTTCTGCGCCATCGAATAATCTGATTGAAGAATATCAAAAGAAATCCATTCCAACCAACTTGTCACGTCATTGTTGTTGATATTTGCACTCCCAATCAAATAATCATAGACTATCCAAATTGTAGTAGATAGTGATACTAGAAGGGCAGCCAGACCTAAAATTCCTCCTTCCTTGAAGGTACTTTTCCAAGTCTTATGCTTGTTGTAAACTTGTCCTGTAATTAGAATAATCGGGAAAGCAATGAAAGGCGCAACTACTATCATCCATGCAAAATCGGTTGAAGTATTCCCGTCTTGTGAAGCAAGAAAAGGAACTATCCCAAAAAACGGTAGCAGAGGTAGAAGAAGGCGATATTCATTTTTTGTTTCACCCATCAAGATCGCCTCAGTTCTTCAAAATATTAGCTTCATCAAGAGATATTGTCTCTTGAGTACTGTACAAAGAAAGCAAAATCGCCAAACCAATCGCGACTTCAGCCGCAGCAATTGCGATGGCTATTGCAGTAAATACCCAACCATTCACATCGCCATAATGTGAGGCGCCAGCAACGAAGTTAAGATTTGCAGCATTCAGCATTACCTCAATGCACATCAACACAATGATTGCATTTTTTCTTGTGAAAGCACCAAGAAGTCCGATTCCAAAAAGGATCACACCCAATCCAGAAATCCAGCTGGGATCTATCAAGTTTCCTCGCCTCCCATATCCCAGATGAGATTGATCAATCTTTCATCACGTACTAAGTAAGACGCGCCAACCATTGCCATAGCCAACAGAGCACCTAGAATTACAGTTGCAATTGCCCACTCATCACCATAAAGTGATAGTGCAAAATCAACAGTAGAAGGCGGTGCAGATGAGGACAAACTCCACATAGAATGAGACATTACTTCATTCAGCATAACTAGAATAAATGAAAATAATCCCAATTTTGTTAATGCTGAAAGTGCTTTCATTGAATATCACCTTCTTGAATTTGGCGTCGAGTAAGCATAACACCAAATTGTACTACGAGCATAACAGAACCAAGATATACCAAAATTTGTATGGCAGCTAACATTTCTGCAGATGCCATTACCATTACTCCTGCAACAGCTAGGAATGTAAGCATAAGAGAAAGGAGGGAATGGGCTACTCTTCTAGCATAAACACATCCTAAAGCACCAATAATTGCAGCAGAAGAAAGAAAAACAAAGACAATTGCTTCAAAATCTATTGCCATAAGAATTATGCCTCCGATTTAACAGCAGCAGCCGCTTTAGCAGCTTTCTTCTCTCGCTTTGTTTTCTCTTTTTGAGCTCTCTTAGCTAATTCCATGTCTACTCTTTCTTGATGAACTACCGGAAGTAATCTTGTTCTATCTGCATCGAACCAAAGATCTTCTCTTGTATAACCTGACATACCATCATATTCGTTGGACATGAAAAATGATTCGAAAGGACATGCTTCTGCACAAAGACCACAGAACATACATCTTCCAATATCTATTCGACCAGACACGATGTCTACTTCTGCTGGTTTCAAAGAGGACATTTCAACTGATTCGATACCTGAACCATCTTGCCAACGAACTGTTGCTTTGTCTCCAGTAATGTCAATTACTTCAGCGAAATCATACTGTTGAGGAGGGGCTGTGTGTTCATGCATTAGATCAAAGTTTTCGATATCTTCGAAATCTTCTTTTTTCCTTGCAGCGAGGCCGCCAGATTCTATTTCATTTCCTAGACCGTGCCACTCATCTCCTTCTTCAGTTGTATCAAGAACATTTACCCTAGTTTCAGAAGTCATATGAAGACAATCATTGGGACAAGCTTTCACACATGCCTTGCATGCTGTACAGGTTTCCCAAACTATTCCTATTCTTCCATTATAGTTTCCTGGTACGAATAACCAAGGCTCCATATCTTCTAGCCTTTCATAAGGATACATAATTGTCACTGGTCTCTCAAGGAAGGGGAGAGCTGGGGATGATTCCCTGTCGGCTGAATATGTTTGTCCGGATGAGGGGTGGTTTTCTCCAATTCTTTCTAATGTGAATTCGTCAGTTAAGTTTGTTTCCTGTCCATGATAATTATTTTTCAAGAACTTTGCTTTGCCGATGTATGGAACTGTTCTAAGAGCTGTTTTCAGAGTGATCCACATCGGTCTTATAACTAAATTTCTAAAGTTTGGTGTTGCATGAGGGTGTCCTGTATTATAATCCATTTTTCCACCTCCTAATCTCTTCTCCTTCCTGGATATGCTTTATCCAATGTTTGAGTGTTGTACGGTCTTCTAGAATATTCCAGCGCATCTTTATCCTCGTCTATTGCGTAAACAACAAACATAATAATACCTAGAATAGTAATAACTGGAGGCGCCCAAATCGGCCAGCCTGTGCTTGTCCATACTTCAAGCCGCAGATACATTGCAATTGCTAGATTTAAAATTGAAAGTGGAAGCAAGTACCTCCAGCCAAACTCCAATATCTGATCTGTTCTAATTCGATGTAAGGAAGCCCGTACCCAAACGAAGAACGCGAAGAGAAGCCAAGCCTTTAGTAAAACAACGACTAAACCAGGGATCAGATTAACTAGAGTACCTATCAAAGGTATGCCAGAAAGTGTATCTTGAAACGGGAACTCCCATCCACCTAGGAAGAACATCGCAAATAAGATACAAGCAGCATAAGCTCTCATCATCTCTACTGCGAACATCAAACCCCAACGGATTCCTCCGTACTCAGTCCACCAACCTTCAACAAGTTCAGCTTCTGCTTCAGGCATATCAAATGGAATCCTCTCAACCTCTGCGATCATAGTAATCAAAAAGAGAGCAGCACCCAAGGGAAGCATAAATAAATTCCATGTATCAGATGTCTCAATTTGGAAATCTACAATCTCAAGAATATTAAAAGAACCGCTAATAACTGCGATTGAGAGTACAGAAATTAATAGAGGTATTTCATAAGCAGTCAACTGGGCTGCGGAACGCATTCCTCCGATTAATGTATATTTGTTGTTTGATGCCCAACCTGCAAAGAATACTCCTAGAGGAGCTACTCCGAAAATTGCCATTAAAAACAAAAGAGAGAGGTCTGGATTAGCCGCCCAAATGTGAGGCCCGAATGGAATGAATGCATAACACATAATTGTCGTCGCGATAATTATTACAGGTGCGACTTCGAAGACTAATTTATCGGCTTTTTCTGGAATCAAATGTTCTTTAGTGGCGAATTTCATAAAATCGGCTAGTGCTTGGAAAAAGCCGGGAAATAAGAACCAAATTCCATGGTATCCTCTGTTGCCCACCCTGTCGATTGTTTCCAAATGATGGCTATTTCCAAAAGTTGAGTTAAGGGACTTGTTCACCATACCTATGGGGACACCCATGCCCATTGGAAGCTGGTTCCACCAGTCGCCTGCAGTAGATTTACCTTCACCAATCCACAAACTCCTCAGTGATGTGGTTGCGCCGATTCTATCCATCAATCTACCGATAAATTTTCTCTCTATGTAAGGTACAACCATTAACGTCAACATCATGGTTGCAAAAACCACGGTACACATGATGGTCGAAACGAAGAAAGCTTCCAAAGAAGGTTGAATTTCAGCAAATCCAGATTGAATGTTGATTTCAGAGCCTATTACTATCGGATTTTCTAAAAACCATTTTGGCCTAGTGATGGAAAATTGAAGATCTATGTCTTCCGAGGGCAGAATGTCATGAGTTTTATCCATTGACCATCCTATTAATGACTCTGTCCAGCCACGGACGTTTAACCAATCACTACTAGCCATATACCTCATCACCTATCTGTTTCACCAATACAAGGATCGAATGAACCCATTATGGCTGGAATGTCTGCCACTTTGTAACCAATCATGCATCTTGAAGCATATGGAATAGTAATAAACATTGGAGAACGAATTGAAACACGGTAAGGCATTTTTCCTCGACCTTCACCACCACCAGCTATGTAGAACATAGATTCGCCCCTGCTATCTTCAAAATGATGAGACCCATAAGTTCCTTCGGGGGCACGAGTTGGAGCCTTGCCAATTATCTTAGGATCTCCTGGTTCATGATATGTTTCGGCCCCTCCTGGCATCTTATCCAGGGCTTGGAGGACTAAATTCGCACTTTGTCGCATTTCTTCAACTCTGATCCTGTATCTGTCATAACAGTCTGCACCTTTTATTGAGGAGCGCTCCACTGCAGGTTCCCAATCTAACTCTGAGTATACTGAATAAGGATGAGCCGAACGTATGTCATGATTCACCCCTGCTGCTCGAATGTTTGGCCCTGAGACTCCATGGTTCATCATTTCTTCAGGTTTTGCGTAACCAACCCCTTGGCTGCGAATTAGGAATACCGTAGATTCGTCAAAAAGTGCCTCATATTCTTGAATTCTATCTAAAAATAGTTTCAATTTGTGCCTAGCTCTAAGAGCAAATCCATGAGGGAGATCTCTTTTTACCCCTCCTATGCGAGGGAAGTTATAGTGCATTCTAGAACCTCCAAGTTCTTGTAATAAATCCATCATCATCTCTCGTTCACGCAAACACCAAACTAAAACGCTCAGATTTCCAATATCAGGACCATATGCACCGAGCCACATTAAATGGCTGGCAATTCTCTGAATTTCTACCGCTATTAGACGAATATATTCTGCTCTTTCAGGAACTTCAACCCCCAATAAATCCTCAGCAGCATAAATGTAAGCATGAGACCAGGTATTTGCTGATGCATAACAAAGTCTATCACAATATGTTGTAATTTGTGTGAAGTCTCGCGATTCGCATATTTTTTCAACACCTCTGTGGATGTAACCAAGATCTGGTTCGGTATCCACAACTGTTTCCCCATCGACTTTGATTTTAAGAGTCCAAAGACCATGGGTCATCGGATGTTGAGGGCCCATTGAAATCCACATTTCTGCCATAATTTCACCTACTTTACCCTGCTAGAGTCTACTGGTTTTCGCAAGAAACCTTGGGCATCATCGTACATTTCTTCAAATCCATGATATCGTAATTTATGCTGTTTTTGGAGTGGATGAAATCCAACAGGAGATTCGTGTGGATTTAGTACCCTCCTCATCCCTTCATGGCCATCAAAATCAATACCTACCAAGTCCCAAGTCTCTTTTTCATTCCAATCTGCACCAACCCATAAATCTTGCACGCTGGGTACTGAAGGTGTTCGAGTATCGCCTAGTTTTATGCTAATTTGAATTTCTAAAGGAACATTCTTGCCTTTTACTTTGGAAAAATCTACGATATTCGGTATTACAATTCCTTCTTCAATGACAGGATCTCTAATCCCTGTTCTCAAAAAGTGATAAACAACTTCCCACTTCATATCTGAAGAGTCGGGCCAATGAATTCCTGTAATCATCGAACAGTGGTCAACCAAATGCTTCTCTTTCAATTCTTTGGAGACCTTTCTCCAATTTTCAGGAGAAACGGATGCAGTTACGATAGGCCTATTTTGAGTCCCGTTAGTACGTAGATCAACAGACGATTCCACCCCTTTCATTTTATTCAATGATGTGACTAATTTCTCAGCCGCCTCTAACTGAACTTTTTCTGATACTACTCTCATAATTATCCCTCATGCGTCTCCGATAATAACCGGAGCCTCACTTTCTAATCTAGAATGACTTGGCATCGCACCAATTCGAATTATTTTCTCTCTTAATTTACCGAAGCCGTCGATTAAAGCCTCAGGCCTTGGCGGGCACCCGGGAATATACACATCAACAGGAATGATTGTATCTACACCTTCTAAGATGTTGTAAGATTGGAAATATGGGCCACCGGATATAGCACATTCACCCATCGCTATGCACCATTTGGGCTCTGGCATTTGTTCCCAAAGACGGACAATAGGGTCAGCGAACTTCTTACTTATTGGTCCATTTACCAATAAAACATCACACTGCCTTGGGCTTGAACGGAAGAAAACTCCGAAACGTTCTGCATCGAAGCGACTCGCCCCTGCTGCTGCCATTTCTAGAGCACAGCATTTGATACCCAAATGTAATGGAAATAATGATTTTCGCTGTCCCCAATTAAATATACGGCCTGCTAAAACTCCAATTACATCTTTCAATCTACTGGCTTTTAATGCTTCATCAGTAATATCCCCAACAGTTTCGACTAGTAGTCTACTACTGAACATAGAATAGTTTTGCGAATCATCTGCCATCTAGGTCACCTCAAATGTATATTCGTCCTCTTTTCCTAAACACGTGCCAAACACCAAGGCCCATCAGCAATATGAAAATTGACATTGTAGTCAAAGCCCCAATAATTTCTGCTTTGGGTGTCACTTCGATATCCTGAATAGATATTATGCCTCCAAATGCAAGAAACATAAAGGCTATGTCAAAAACTAAGAATATGATTGCATACCAATAATATTGGAAATGAAAATTGATATGTGCCTCACCAACTGGTGCAGATCCACATTCGTAGGTACTCTCACGGCGAACGTAGAGAGATTGATCTACCTCATACCCCGGAAGAAGCCATGAACGAGTTTTCGAGGGATTATTTGGATCTACAACGGGTCTCAAAAGTCTTGATGCAATGAAACTTCCTACAGGAAATCCGATACCTACCAAAGTCATTACCGCCAGTGCAAGATAGGCTTCGGAGACAGATGTCATGGGGCTCACAACCCGGTCCCTACGGGACCGTTAGTGCTGGCCACTAAAATGGGGGCAATAAGTGTAACCTAACAGTGAGCCCGAAGTTTGTACTTAGCGTTCGGATTCAAGTTCGAGAGCTTTCATGATTCTTTGGCTCTCTTTTCTAGATCTGAGGAATAAGATAATGACTAGCAGTCCGCCGATTAAGATCCCTCCCCATCCTATAATTTGCACCATATCATCAGATAGGAAAGATATCCCAATTGAAATCTCAGCAGTTACTGACAAATCAAGAGGTTGTCCAGCAACAGGGAGTCCTTTTGGCATCACAATAATTGTGAAATCATAGGTATCGTCTTGGATTAAATCATTTGGAGGAGTGACGCGAACTTCTACTTCTCTGGTGTCACCAGGTGCTAGCTTGAATTCATCTTCCACTGCATTCACAGACCAGAATCTCAATGCTTCTGAGGATTCAATTACAACGGTTTCCTCTATGTTCCCATGATTGGTGACAAATATTGTGAAAACGGCTTTCTCAGGATATGTAACTGTCTTGGAAGTTTCTTCTTCGATAGTAAATCTGAGATCGTGTATCGTGATAACGTCAACCAATAAATCTACATGTGTACTTTCTATGGCGTTTAACTCTGAAGATGCTGAAACCTTAATCATTCCAGAAGCTCCACTCTGGACTCCTTCCAAGACTTCAAAATCAAGTGTTATCATTACACGATTCTCTGGGCCTACATCCACATGGAACGGTTCATCTGTGGTTACACCGTTAGCCTTTAACGTTCTAAGAACCGTAGATTCCATCCCAGTTACCGTAATGACTGCATTATCTCCGTTTGGGAAATCGCCTATATTTTCAATCCAAAATGAAACACTACCAACACCTCCTGGTGGAAGTTGGACCTGTAGCTCATCAGGGATATCTCCCGGATTAACAGGTGTTATGCTCATTCCATAGTTGAAGTTTGAAACTGAAATTGTAAATTCATGTGACGAAGATTTATCGGTCCCAAAAATTGTTATTACTGCGGATACCGATGCTCTATCCCCGTTTTCTTCTCCTTCTATTGTTACGTCGAGGTAAACAGTCTTTGTTACGCCAGATTCTATGTTTATTTGGTTTATACTTGATCCTTGAGTATTAGAAAATGAAGATTCCCACAGAGGGTCATTACAACCAGTTACATCATTGGGATCGCATGCCTGTAATTTGAAATTATCATTGACATTCCCTGTGTTAGTAATCTGGATTGGGAAACTAATTACCTGCTCTGATTTGCCTTTTTGAGAATCGGAAATAATAGATGTCGTCAAATCGTGCACTTGAGCCACAGAAACTGTCAGGGTTTTCGAATCAAACGGAGTTGTCCCACCTCCATGGCCTACATTAAAAGTAATACTATCTGAACCCGCGTCAGCACCTTCTGGAACCGAGACATCAATCGTCAAACTTCCTTGATTGCCACTTGCTAATGTAACTGATGATTGTGAAAATGAAACCTGCCATCCTGCTGGAACATTCGCAGCATTTACTTGTAATGTATCTACACCATTACCTTCATTTGTAACCGTCATAGTAACTGATCTAGAAGTACCTGGCTCAACATTGGAAATGGAAGATTTGCTCAGGGAAGCTGATGCATCATAGGACTGCCCCACATTCAATGTCATAATTTTCTCACAACCAATATCTGTACCTGACCTGCCTTGAATTTTGATCGGAACTTGAGTACTTGCTTCTACAGAATCATCAGGCGTAACCTGAAATTCAAATGTATGACTATCATCTGCAGTATTCTTTTCACCCAACAATGCATTTGAGGGAGGTGAAAAATCGACCCAGTCAGAAACATCAAAATTATCTGCCACGGCTCTTGCTGTTACTGTCCATTCAGTATTCCCGATATTCTCAACAGTGAATCTGTTATTTCCGGTTTCACCAGGATTTAGACTCATGGATGTGAATTGTAATGAAGGATCACATTCCTTAACTTCGGGGATATTTACCGTCAAAGTTAGATTGTCTTCGGCTGGGTCTGCAGCGTTGGGATCATTAGTTACTGTTGCCTTAATGATGAAGCAATGAATTCCAGCTTCGGTTGATGAGCCATCAGGTAAATCAACAGTGACATCCACTGTAGCGGAGTCTCCAGATTCTAACTGAACCGTAGATGGACTGACTGTTGCATCTAGTTCGTCAGATTCACAATCGTTATCAGAGTTCATTTCAAGTTGTATATTCTCTTGTTGCTCTCCAGTATTTTCTACATCAACTTCCCAAACAACTTCATCATCTTCTCCGTCATATGTTACTGTCTGTTCATCGACTGTTAAAGTTACAGAATATAAGCCACCATCTCCGGCAGTAGTAGTCACTTTTACATCGTCTGTTTTGGGTTGACCGGGGGTAGCACCAGTTGCGGAAACTGTAACTGTTGTTTCGCATTCACCGCTTGCCTGTTCGTTTACAGTCACGGTTAGAAGAACTGTTTCACTAGACCCAGATGAGATTGTTCCACTAACTTGTTCTACATTTGAAGTAAAGCCATTGCAATCAGCAGCCTGTGATGTGGTAAGAGTCACAGTAATATCGTCATCACCGGTATTTGTTACGGTTATATCGTATTCAGCGGGGTTATCTGCGTCTGCTTCTTGGGATGTAGGAGAGGCTGAAATAGATACATCTACGGCCGCGGACACAACATTTGGGATTAGAGAAAGTAACAACAAAATCAGAACCAAACGAGTTGAATCGGCCCTCTTCATGATTGACCCGGGGTAATCTTCCCTCTAAGGGCTTCGTGCTTGTCGTGTACTAAATTATCCTAATCTCACACTTCTGTAAGTTGATCTATTCCTGCATCACAATGAAGACAATTCCCTTTTTCTGTAATACTACAACCCGGAACCTGCCCGTCCATGTGATACCTAGCACCACACTCCAAACAAGCCCAAGCCTGCCCTGTAACAATATCAACGCTACATATCCAACATGGAACTCCGCTTGATGCTACTTCTTCTTCAGTGGATAAATTTTCAGTTACTTTCTCAGGAATAAGAGATTCAATCACTCCTCCATTGCGCATAAAAATAGTAAAACCTAATCCTCCGGCCAATAGAATCACGATTAAAATTATCAAAAGAATATTTGTCAAACCAAAACCCTCTGAACTTCCGTTTGATAGAACGTTAATTTCAACGTCTATTTTTGAATCTTCGATTTTATCAGAGTTAGAGAGGGACACTGTAATCACACCATCCGAACTTTTTGAGGGATTATATCCTATTTCAACAGATCTTGTTTCTCCAGGTCTTAAATTTACCCATTGGCTATCTAGAATTAATTCGCCCCAGCCAGAAGGAGCGCTTATCTCTAATATCTCTGATATGTCAGAATTTCCTACATTCTGAATTTCCAAGTGTAATTCGTTATTGAAACCTTGAGGTGAATCAAATTGTTGAGTAATAGTCCAGCTTACTTTTGAAATTGTTTGTACATAAAGAGAGATTGTATCTTGTGTAACTATTCCACCTCCATCCAAAATCAATGAAATCGATGGTTCTGAACCTGCCTCAGCAGACAGCGGGATTATTACATTACAAATCACTGTGACAGTAGAATCAACCATTATGGTTGGATCACTGGAACATGAGTATTCCCAATCTTCATTTGGTAAATCCATCGATACGCTAGGTCTCCAAGTCATTGTTCCTGAATTAGAAACCTGCCAGAGTAAATCAAATCCAATTCCACCTACAGGGTGAGCATCTACGCCTAACGGACTACTCGCTGAGGTTCCGTCGGGTAAAGCAACTTGGAAGAAATTTATACTCGGAATTGCACCAGAAATAACATCAATTGTTCGATTCCAGTCAATCGTAAAACCGTCATCTGTGACAAACCTAATTTTTAGTTCACCACTTTTAGCGAGTCCGTTACCATTCAGGGAAATAGGCAATACGAACTGCTCACCAGAAATTACGGTGAATGTGCCCTGAGTTCCTGTTAATGACCAACCGTTTGGTGTTGAAAGAACGTACGGAGTTAATTCTAAATCACGATTCCCTTGATTATTAAAATTGATATCCCATTCTAAAGTATCATCGGCAGATACCTCGCGCTCGACTCCATCTGAGGTTGGAGTTAGAGTAACAACATCTACATTCTCAACTAACATAGTTATGTCCTCAAACCAAGAATCCGAACTCACTCTCGAATGCACAGATACAGAGCCGGAAAATATAGTTCCTGCAGGAATCATTGCACCAGGCGGATTTATTGTAATATCTATAACCCTAGTTTCTCCTTTGTCTAGAGACCCCGTGGAGCCATGCGACGAACCTGCGAATGCCCCTATAGAATCCAAACCAAGACTCCATCCAGACGGAGATATTAATTCAACATCGTAAGTCTGAGGGCCATTTCCATCATTCTTGACTTCAATCTGTAATGGTGTCGAAACTAGAGGATTTACTTTTACTTGGCCAGGAGGAAGGAGAATATCTGCGTTAGAGAGAAGAGGAACCTCTAGGTATATCTCGAACTCTGATTGTATTTGATTCTCGATATCTGTCCCTGTGACGATCATTCGATATAGCCCAGGTTCTGGAGGTGCTGGATGAACAACTGATAAATCAACTGAAGCTGATTCTGCTGGCATAAGATTGAATGTATTGTTAGAGAAGGAAGAAAACCAATCAAACTCCACTCCATCTTGCATCCGCACCGGCTCAGAAACCACGATACTTGCATTAGTCTCAAAAAGCGCCGTGTTGGACAATTCAAGAGACCATGTAGTTGAACTATCGGTAGTACCCTCAATCAGCATTGTTGGGTTATCACTGGTTACTCTGACACCAGGTACACTCACAATTACTGTTTCAAAGAACTGATTATTGGATTCTGATACTTCTTCAATGTCATCGTTAGGATCAATATAGAATGAAATAATATTCTCACCATCTTGATTTGGTGTCCAATTCCAAGTTAAGTCAGCGTACTCTCCTGGTGAAAGACTTATTGTTTTTGTACTAATTGTTACACTATTTACTGCGGCTAAAACAGAAAGTTCCGGTACACTTCCGGCTCCTTGATTAATCAAAGAAATTGAAAATTCAACCTCTTCATCAACCTGAGGGATTGGCACCGACAAATCGAATGAATCAGGCACAAAAGTCGGATCTGGATCTAAATCATTTACGTTTACTCCTCTGACTGCTAACGAGTAAGACTGATAGAAACTACTTCCACCATGAGATGAGTCTTTCACTCTGACGTTCCAAGTTCCAACCATTGCATTGTCAACAAGTATCACTTCAACATTATTTTTTGAATCTTTAATTCCGTTTGTTACCGACTGACCGTTTGTGAACACGTTACCTTTGTAAAGAAGGCCGTTTGGATTCGTAATCTCCAAATCTAAGTCATTTCTTAGTTGCGTAGAAGATGAGGACGAACCTGGATAATCAGACCATGCTAGAACAGCTTTTAGAGGTTCTCCAGACCTTGTAATCTCGAATGTGTAGTCACTGATTTGCCCAGATGATAATCTAGATCTATCGTCAACAAATATGCCTACATCACTATCAGGAACTAATGTATTTACGAGATTTACTCTTCCCCATCCTTCGTCGTTATTTGGGATATTTCTTGTACCCATATCTTCTGCTCCTAGGATTAGTAAAGCCTTGATTAACGCTGCTTGCGGTGCAGGCCTTGATGCAACTTCCATCAGATATTCTCTGACTAACACAGCAGCACCTGCAGCGGCAGGAGTCGCCATTGAAGTACCACTATATTCCAGATACCAATTGTTACTCCATGACCCAGAAGCACTGCTTGCTTCTTGGGACTTACAGGAACGAACATAATCCCCTGGAGCTACGATGTCTGGTTTAATTCGCCCATCATCTGTTGGTCCTCTACTACTCCAGTAGTACATATCATCCGGAGCTCCATTGTATCTGTTTACATGCCCACCAACGGTAATCACATTTTTTGCAGTCCCCGGGGAAGAAATGCCATCGTTCCTCTCATTACCAGCTGCAAATAATACCGTCATTCCTTGGTATTGCCAGTATTGATCCCATGTTGACACACGATCGTCGGCATCTTCAGAGGACGTTGTGTAATCGCCTCCGGTAGGAGACCCCCAACTGTTAGTATGTAACCGAGCTCCAGCATTGTAAGCCTCATTCAGCATACTGTTAATCCCGATTGAATACAAAGCTCCAGTATCATCATCTTCCATTGCTTGAAAATAGAGATCTGCCTCAGGAGCGATTCCTTGGTACTGACCGTTACTTCTCATGCCGGAACCCAGCACGGTACACGCTACATGCGTACCATGTCCATCCGAGAGGTCAGCAGTTGATGAGTCTCCAGGAGTAACAGAATCTAGACCGGAGACCCTTCCGCTGAAGTCTCCATGATCGTCATCCAAGCCCGAGTCTCCAACTGCTATCTTTTGTCCAGAACCATTCAATCCTGAAATAAAGAAATTTTCAACAACATCGATTCCTAGGTGGCCACGAGCTTCATTATTCATCAATTCAAGTATTGGTACAGGAGCAATATATGATACGGATGGGTGCATGACGATTTTTGCAATATCATTTGTTTGTATTTCACCCCAGAAAATTCCTGAATCGGGAGACCAAAAATCTGACAACCATAAGTCCGCGACACTCTGTAAATTATCTTCCATTACATCTAACTGACGTACAAGATTCTCGTCCTTCCATCCGGTAATTTCAACCACCAAGCTTTCGTCCATGGGAGCATCATGAAGTGATGGATGGACCATCATGCCGGCAGGTACATCATGGATAGATTCTATGGACTCAACATTCTTTAATTCATTCAGTTGATCTTCTGTTCCTTGGACAAGATAGCCAGATGGAGGAATGGTAGATCTGATTTCTATACCATTTATTTCCATTATCTCCATCCTAGCATCCCACAAACCAGTATCCCCATCTACTATTACCAAAACAATATCTGCTCTGATTTTTGCTGTGTCCTCAGAAAAGTAAACACTCGGAATTAGTCCGGAATGAGTAAATACTCCAATACTAGAGTCGGCATGTTCAGAACGTTTCAATTCAAAACCGTCCGTTATTGTTGGAGCCCCCAGATCAGTAATACTGTTTGGATTAGGAGAGATTTCTATTCGTTCTATTTTCATTCCAATATCGGTTTTAATTGATTCTTGAGATTCATCATAGAAATCAATGGCAGGTATGTATGAAAGGAGGAACAGTCCCAAAATTAAGCATACAGTACGCTTGGTCATGAACTTCCCCTACTAAAGATGGTTTTGAGTATATGGGTTAATTGAACCTTGAATTATTCATACAACAGATTCTTTAGGTTTCAAAAGAAATCAATACCCGTTCCATGACTAAACTGTTCCATTTTCCATTCACCGACAACGTACTCCAGTTCAATATTGTACTTATCATTATTATTTTTCGTATATTCTAAATCAATGTCAATGATGTAATCTTCCCAGACTGATGGGCCAATTACGATTAATTCTAGACTATCGCCGGACACTGAACTGTGGGCAGGTAAAGATGACTTATTGAATGAAGTTCTATCGATTTCGATGTCATCAGAATTAATGAATCGAATTACCAAACTTAAGTCTGAAATTGCCCGGCTACCATCGTTATCGACCTCAGTCAAAATGACATGACCGGCGCTACTTTGAATGTAAACTACATCCACTGTGACCTTGTCGTAAGGTACTATCCAAGTCATTGCAACTATTGTCGATGAGATAATCATTAAGGCAACCAAAGAAACAATTACGACTCTTATTGGAGAGATGGAATGCAATGTATCTTCTAATTTAACCAAAACATCATGTGCATATTCCTCTTCAGGAGTTTCCTCTATACTTTGATTTTTAGATTTCTCGAGCAACCCCACTTAATCACCTCCAGCTGTTAGTGTTGCAACAACAGTTAATATCGCAGAAGTAAATGGTTCTGGAACCAAAAAGTGATGTGTGGTGCCCTCTAAACCAGGAACTAAATTTAGTATCGAAAGATCAGATGATAAACCATTAATTCCAAGGGTTGTACCTGTCGGAACTCCGCCGGTCGTTTGGGCATCAATCAAGACTCCCCTCACTTGGATCTCTCGTCCTGCAAATTCTGTACTCACCTTAGCTGAAACAATTATTTTTCCTCCGTCTACATCATCAACTTCAATCACACTATATGGCCCTACTAATTCTATTATGTGCAAAGTGGCGCTACGGAGATTTTCCCCCATTGCCTCCATTTCTTCAAGATAAACTGGTGGAGTTCCAACCTGACTGGTACCCGTAGGAACATCATTAACTCTGACATATATTTTTTCTACTCCACTGCCTCCTGAACGTATTTCTAAACCAAAATCATTTGTTGGTTTTATTATCATCTTGTCAGTCATTCCCTCGGCCAGTAGAATGATGTCTCCACGTGAGTTTATTGCCCTTCCAAATGCCTCAATGTACAATGACATACCATCGTCTGAGGATGTAAAATCAAGGTTTGGCAAACCTTGGAATGCAAGGTTCTTAGTGATATCAAAGCTCATTTCTGGGGCCGTAGTTAAATTGATGTAGCCTGGTATGTCCTTTAGAAAAACAGTTGCTGGCCACCAAAATCCATCCATCCATTGCATCTGTTGCAACATTAAAGAGCCTACAGAGAACCCTTCTATTCTTTCATTTTCGGGGACACTCATATCAATAGATATTGCAGTCCCGAGACTTGCCTGTAAAGAAATTGACTTAGGAATCTGATTTATTAACATCTCTGTTCGGCTCTGAGATTCACGATTGACTAACATCATGTGGATCCATTCTAATTCCTCTGAGATTCCAAATTGTGTACCCGTTGAAACGGTAGCTATTCCTCCAGAATCTCTAACTTCGAAAATTGAATCTATATACAAACTAGTAGATTCGCCGGGAGTTAAGCCCTGCATAGTCAGTAACAGATCTTGACCGTTGACTCCATTTGCGTGAATCATAAATTCCTCCCTAGCTGGTTTCCATCCTTCTAACGATACTTGTATGTACCAATCCTCACCGTTTACCATAGAATCTCTAGCGATTGTCATATCAATTTGAGGAGGTAAACCCGGTAACCATGTTTTGATGTGGAATCCATCAGATAATCCCTCAGATGCTGATTGGAATGATATTCCATGAACCCATGGGGGCTCCGAGGATACATCTTTTCCATAGGTTGCTTCTAAAATAAGATCAAAAGCAGAATCTGATTCCAACTGCAAAGCGTAGGAAAAAGATTCCTCTGCTCCATCGGTACCAGTTGAGATATCGCTAGTCAGTCCTGCTAACACAGAGTTAATTGATTTTCCGAAATCAGAAAAACCGCCAAAGAAAAAGGCCGCTCCAGAAAGCCCTTGAGATGAATTAAAGTCTGGTAAAACTAAGTCAGAATTCGAGGCACTACCCGTAGGAACCTCAATAGCAAGATAAGATGGGAGCGGTTCGATTAAGGCCAGTGCCGACAAGCCCGAAGAATCCATAGTTGGTGCATTGTCGACATTGATACTCATTGGCCTATCTCCTGCAGACCTGAGAAATGCCTTACCTCGGCCTGAAGTACTTGAAGAACCTTCTTCAATAGGAGGAATCCAACCCAATTCCTGTATTCCTGTCAACCTGGCAGATATTGTGGAAGTTTCATTATCTGAGTCATGATGGAATAAGAAATGATCACCGGTCATAGTAACTGGATTAGATGAATTGCTAATCTGAATTTCTACTGTGGAAATTGGAGTCTCAGCGATAAAACTAGTTTGATCACCAAATTCAAACACGAACTCAGCGGGCATATCATGGATATTGGCGCCTTGTCTCTGTTCTCCATCCAGCCCCACATAAGAAATCAACTCAATTCCCTCATCGGCAATGTAACTCAGAGCCTCTTCGTTTATTTCGACCGAAATATTATTTGGTATGTCTGAAAGGTAAAGACTCTGGAATGAAAAGTTTTCAAGAGAGTTTTTATTATGTTCTATAAATGAAAATCTAAAAGACTCTTCTGAGTTTGTTTTTATTCCTATTGATTGAACATTCGTAACATTGTCATCTCCAAATGTAAACTCGGATAATCCACTGAATCGAATACTTGAGGCCACAGGAACTATTGGTTCTCTAAGTCCAAATTCTCCCTCAATTAAAGTCAAATCACGATCCTTAGAGATAATTATATGGTCATCATTTGCGATAGGATGAGGACTTGAACCAATTTGTAAAGAAATAACACCGATCTCCATACTAACTCTACTTGACAATAAATTATCTGTCATCAGTAGATTAACATCACTACCTGCAAAAGAATTGATTCCTGCACCGCCAACGTCACCGGTAAGGACCGAAATGGCTTCACCAGGAACAGAATTGATAATGTCTCCAACATCAAGGAATAGTTCTACTAGGTTAAGAATAACAGAATCTAATATCTTCGACATGAAATCTAAATTAGCGCCTGTGTCTAAATTTGTGTTCGAAGACTCAGTACTACCAAGTTCAAACGAACCAAAAATCATTATAGATGTTGGTAAATCTCTTAACTCCAGACTGAGTTTACTGTGATCTGTGTCAATGTCTCCTCTTTTGTGCCAAGAATCATATTGTATTGACTCAATACTTTGAACTGAACGTATCAGAACTAAGGATTTTGGAGGGTAAGCTGGATTAATTGGAAGCGTAGGGTCGTCGACATTTTGTGTATTGTCTCTCGAAAAATTCTTGATCGCAATGATCATCCCTAACTTTTCAGGTTGGCCTCCAGGTAATTCTGGAGATGACTTAGAGCCAAGCATGGTAAATACTCGATCTATTTCATCAGACGACAGGCTGCCTGCTGGCATACCTCTGAGCCACCCAATTGTATCTGTAGAGTTCCCACTAGGGTTGTTTGGACTCGAATTTGGCTGGCCTGCCTTATTTTCATAAAAATGAATATGTAAATCTGATTTTCTGTCTGCATAATATTCAATTGTGTCAAGAGCATTCTCACCAGCTCCACCAGCGCCCTGAGCTAATGTTGTATCTGTCCTGATGACTAAATTTACTTCAGATGGAAGTCTGGTTGAAACTCCGTTTGGATGTATTTTGGCTTCGATGTAAGCAACTTCCCAAATTTCTCTATCTCCATTACTATCTTGAGGTGAAAAGTGTACATATCCAAATCCGGCTACTACTCCACAAGAAATTTCTGAAGAAGGCAACGTGATTAATTCAATTTGTGAATATCTATCTGGACAATTAGTTTGTCCGTTGTTATTTATTAGAATTGCATAAGGAGAAGACAGTGATGAAACAACAATATTCGATTCGTCAGCTCCAGGAAGAGGTATGCCTAAACTTAGCAAAGAAAGAAGACTAGTCACTAAACTTGATCCCGCATCTGATATATCAAAGTAAAACCTCTCTATACCAACATCTAACGAGAAGTCGAATGGTGGCGTAGTAAATGAAGAATCTATGACCCATACATAGCTTTCCCCCCCGGTAAGAATCCCTTCTGAGTAAGCAAATGCTTTCAATAATGAAACTTGTAAATCCTTTAATTCATCCCAAACTGGTTCATCTTCACTTGAATCCAAAACAACTACAGTAAAAGAAATTGTAGGCTTAATCCATAAAGTATCTCCTTCAATTCCCCATTCGTTTCCCAAATCGAATGAAAGTTCTAACCCTACTTGAATATCATTTTCTCCGTCATTATCAACATCAATTGCATGAAGAAATGCATCGGTCTCTTGATCAAAGAAAGAAAACAAAGTTGCAGTGAAAGTGACAACTTCAAACTTTTCGACTTGATTACCGTCCAAGTCGGTATATTTTGTCCAAATCAAATAATCTGTCAGATTAAATATAGTCTGCCATACGGTATTTACCGCACCAGGTGGTGAATTTTCAGGATTTATCAGGAGTTCGTAAGGACTGGGATGTGTAACCTCAGGTGGTGTTGTATCCACAATGGAAGAATCAGTAAATAAGTCATTAATTCCAAAAAGGGGATCATCGAGATTAGTGGGTGTAACTGAATTTGCGACTCCTTCGAGTGAAGGTCCTGCAATATTTTTGACTAATTCAGAAGATATTACACCTTCTCTTTGAGATAACACATCCGTCATCTCATCAAGAATTTGAAAGTCATCAGCACTTATTCTTGTATCGGCAGATACATGGGTAATTGGCGAATACATAGGCAATAAAAATATCAATACTAAAAGAATCGTCTGTGAATGATTTATTGATGGGGCTCTGCGGATTATACGTACAGCGCTGCCCTGCATGAACTAACCTCCAAGAGATATGGTAAAGGTTATTCCCCTTCTTGATACAACAAAAATTAGTTTAATCTTGTTTTAAACATGCTCGAGATTTTATTTTGAGTTTGCATATTTTCTTGAGGAATATTTAGCTATAACAAGACATATCGCAATTAAAATTATTTGAATAATAGCCCTCATCACATGCCAATTTGTACCAAATTTAGAACCCCCAATAGCTATATCATTAATCCACATATTGAAATTCGCCCAATACAAAATTACCAACATCAAAGCTACGCCGTAAGCTGAAATTTGACGTGTTCGAGGAAACATTAATCCAGCTCCTAAGATTATTTCAAAAAAACCACTTGCATAAACCCAAAATGTAGGATAGCCCAATATTTCAGGGACTATTGGTTCGTACCAAACTGGATCTACAAAATGATCTATCCCAATTAACACAAATGGAAACCCAAATATTACCGATCCTAGGTTTAGAATCCAATTTTTCAGCATACAATTCACTCAAAACGTATCGTCTCGATAGACCCACAATGAGGACATGATGTCCTAGCAACATCAACACCTACTGGCATATCTACCTCGAACAATTTTTGGCAACTTGAACAATTCTTTCTAATTGCACGATTTTGTGTTTGTTGCTCTACTTTAAATTCTGGTTCTAAGTCATATTCTTGTTCAAAATCTGGCGCTTCGACAACTTCAGATACTGGTGCAGTGACTCCTTCGAGAGGATCCTCTGAAGGTTTCCAAACGTTGTCAGATTCTGAAGTATCAAATTCATGTTGGAGATCTTCTCTTGGTACTGCATCTTCTTCTTCAAAGGCGGCAAGAAGATCACTCGCAGGGCTTTTGGCCGGAGAAGATGTTGGCGGAGGTGATATATTCAGTAATTCGGACAACTCAGGATCTAGTGTAGGTGTGGGATTTCCAGAAGGCGGAGGGGTTGGTAAACCTGACATGCCTGATGAATAACCTCCAAATTGATTTTCCGAGCTAGGTTGAGAAAGAGGAGTCATTTCATTGGTTCCAGCTCCTCCCCACATTGCCTTCTGTTCTTCAACTGATGGAGGAGTTACGTTTTCTTCAACTTCTTTTTCTGCTTGTTCAGCCAACATTGCGGCTATTTTTTTATTTTCTAACACCCTTACAGTGACTAGCCCGATTAATCCTATTAAAGTTAAAACTATGACAAATATCACAACTATATTCAACCAATCAATTTCATTTGAGTTAGAATCTGCAGAAATTACAGTTACTAGAATTTCTGCTTCAGTAGTTAAACCTTCATCATTTTCAATTGTACAAACTACCCAAAAAATTCCTGGTTCGGAAAAAGGGTGGACCACGGTTGGACCTACACCCTGAATATCGTTAGAAGTGATTCCATCTCCATCAGAATCAAAATCTCTATCAAAATCCCACCTATATATCAGATTTGTTGATTCAAGATCTGTAGCAGGTACCGAAAAAGGATAAGCTTGACCAACTACGATTTGTAACTCGGAAATGAAAACAGAATCGATGGTTGGGGGAGTTGGATCATACAAATTTATAATGGCTGTGTCATCAGTAATCAATCCTGCCTTATCGGTAACTCTGAGAGTGATAGTATGAGGACCTGCCATGTAAGACGAATCGAATACATGACTGAAGGAGGCCGCAGAATTGTCAGTTGCTGAGTAAGACTCGATAACTGAATCATCAACTAACCATTCAACTGTTGAAACTTCCCAATTATCTGAAAACTGACCACTTAAAACGATATTTTCTCCATAGCCTCGTGTTATGTCTGAGTTGATATCAATACTAGCAAGAGGGTTTGAAATATCTCTAACTTCGATGTCTTTGAATATCGTAGAACTTCTAGAATCGGTGGCCACAGCAGTGACTTTCAGTGTGAAATTAGTCGGTATCAGCCAAGAAATTTCAATAGTTTCGCCGGAATAGTCATCGAATCCATCACCATCAGTGTCCCAGTTTATACTAGATATTTGGTTGGAAAGATTTGGCGTATTACTTGCATCTAAAATGACAGTAGCCCCAACATCGACTATTGTTAAGGAATCAGAATCACTCAGGCTTACTTCCACAATGGGAGTTAGGTAAGCCACCACCGTAGTTGCTACCTCACTGGTGCCCGCACCTCCGGCTCCAGCACGATTATCCACAAGTAAGTATAGAGGAATTCCTGAATATTGGGCCCCTACTGACCAAACTGTGTTACCTGAACTTGTAACTGCCAATAAGTCTGCTTGATTTATCCTTGATGCAGCAACTGTACCGTTCGCAACTGCTGATTCATAGGCATTCTTTTGTTCTTCCGTCATTAAGAAAATATCTGGACCGCCTTCCATTGTAGTTACGTCTATGGAAAGCTGACTACCTTCATCTAAATTAAATGGCCCTGCCACAATTTCATGATCATTTGTGTCCAAACGAACAATGGTATCTGTCAGCGAAAAAGGTGGTGAAATAACTTGTTCAACATTCATTACAACATTAGCCACGCTTCCGCCTTGAGCACCTTGACCATTATCCTGGGGATGCGCTAAATTGTCAATTACCATGTACCATCGGGTTGACTGCCCTTCATTGGGGACTGTCCAGTGCCAGGACCCCTGACCTGAAAAAGATTCGAAAACAGAGTCTTCTTCCCAAATCAAGTCCGTTCGGTAATTCTGTTCGTTTTGATAGGTTGTTCTAGCATTTGATGTGAATAGTAAAATATCTATCTCTACATCAGATTGAATTTCAAATGAAAATGTTGTACCAGGAGTCAGAACTTCTTGGAAATCGATAGTTACACAAGATTGGTCAGATACCTCCCAACTAGCCGGCATCATATCTAGATCTGCACTTGTGCAGCCAATGATTCCTTTCGAATCTGCGGAAACTAAAGGAGTTGCTAATGAAAAAAGGAGAACAATCAAAATGGCTGACGAGACTCTGCGCATTGTTATAGCGTGAACTTTTCCTTTTTGAATCGTATTGTAACAACGTGCATAGTTGCATCATTAATTATTAGGGTTTTTTCGGTATCGGGGTTTCAGGAAACCAACGCAAAACTACTACATCGCCAATGGATTTGACCCAGTTCCAGGGTATTGCTACATGTATTCTACCTTCGACTAAACTCGCTGGAGGATCTGACACGAAAAGGTGAGTGCAGGACCATGAGTCTGATTCGGCAGAAATTATTGTATCATGTACTGTTCCAAGTACTCTTCCATCAGGAATAATCACAGGAAGACCACGAACAGAACTCATGTCTAACTCGGCCATTGATTACGCGCCGTGGGCTCAAGTGAAATCAACCTATGGCTGAAAGTTACTTATTTACCACGGTTTTTGTTGGCATTTAGACTTGGGCGAAGTTTCTCAGCGCCCTTACCTTTATTGTATAATCCACGACCACGTTTTCCAGCACTTGTCATACCTCGCATGGCACGGCCTTTCTGATGATTTTCTGAAATCCAAGACCATTGACTATCTGACTTGACAACTGGATGATTTGGATCAAGAAGAATCACTTCAAAGAACTTGTTTTTCCCATCTTCACCGACCCAATATGAGTTTAGAACTCTGAGATTAGGATATCTGCGAGATACACGCTCTTCGGCAATTCTTTGTATTGATTTGGCCATAGTGATTTTTGTTACACCAGATTTCGAAGGTTTACGCTTCATGTTTACAACGCCTTTACGAAGTCCACCGCGACGTACTCGAGTTCTACAAATCACAACTCCTTGTTTTGCTCGATATCCAACGCGACGAGCAGCATCAATACGGGTAGGTTTGTCGATTCTTTGGAAGACTGGTTGATGGCGCCATTCTGCCATTCTACCTGTTCTATGACGAGGTTCCATGCTTTGCTTTGGATTCTTCCAAGCCGAACGTACATACTTTGTTACTCCCATTTCTATCCCTCGTAGCGAGTCGCCGACTTGCCATCCCTTTATGAGTGTATATCTAAGTCCATGGACCTAATGATACCCTGTTATCTACCTGATGTGATCAGTTTTATCATCTAAACACAGTGCAAATATCTCCTTCAGTAAGAGAAAAATCTCCTTACTGTAGTACTTCGGTTCACGTCCGTGAGTGCGGACCAAAAAATAATCTTCTGCTTCGTAGTTTAGATATATTTAGATAAGCTCTTGAATACGGATTTTCATGTCCGGAGACGATATGATCTCAATATGTACGAATTGTGGACATATGCCGGGCGCTTGGCTACCGGGCCTTCCTTGCCCCGAATGTGGTGAACTGTTGCTGTGATATGTTCTGCAAGTTAGATTGTATTATGAGCCTTAGACTTCTATCAGCGTTGCCGGATTTTCAGCTTTATCTCTGACCAACATTGCACACATCGCCAAACCAACAGGCATTAGCATGACACCGAAGAAAACCGAGGTCGCAGCAATCCAACGAGGAGTATTGTATTTTAAACAACGCTGCCAAATCCACCGCGTAACGAAGATGTCGCCTGCGACCATGTGAGCCCACGCTGCAGATGCTCCGGGTCGACTGCCCATTATCGCTGCCAATCCGTCGAGAATGCCATTTGGATCTGCCGCATCACTGGCTAGGTCGATCATGCCTTGCGGATTAGCGATAGTCACAAGCCACCAGACAATTAGTGGTCCGAGGAAAAACCATGGCCCAGTGAGGGCTTTTTTAGTCATTTCATGTTCAGGAAATACTAACATTGCAAACCAGAATGGTCCAACCCACATGGTAGAGAAAAAGAAAGAGGCATCATACAAGTCCATAAACCCTGTTTTACACCTTGGTTTAAAGAGGCTTGTTTAATTTTCAAATATATTTCCAGAATGAATATTCGCGAAAAGTTATCCATGCCGTGCATTAATAATTTGAACCATTTTTGATCTAGAAAAAAGTGACAATAATGCATCTGATTCGACTTCATTTTCCCTTATTACGGAATCTAATCGTTACTTAGGAGTTCTTACTGCAGCCGTAACGACTAGAACCAACAACATATTGAACAATATTATCACTACAAAGATTGTACTGCTTTGACCTAAAATAACTGAAGGTTCACTGCCATCAACGTTGGAGTCATCATCCTGTAAAGGAATATCATCGACTGGAGTTTCTATGGTTGTATCTACTGGTTCTTCCACAGACTCCTCTATTGGTTCTTCCACAGACTCCTCTACTGGTTCTTCCACAGGTTCTTCCACAGGTTCTTCCGCAGGTTCTTCCACAGGTTCTTCCAAAGGCTCCTCTACCGAATCTTCTGCTGTTGGCATCAGTATTTTATCGATAACAAAAATCA
>Ga0163111_10000129_pt1 | contig 42717 bp, 36 predicted proteins | sample CRUFie1St18metaG_FD_109645 | JGI IMG/M metagenome (GOLD analysis project Ga0163111, IMG submission 109645) | Marine microbial communities from the Costa Rica Dome - CRUD Field 142mm St18 metaG | ecosystem: Environmental > Aquatic > Marine > Oceanic > Photic zone | place: Costa Rica: the Eastern...
ATAATCACAATTCACAATCGGATGAAAATAGTGAAATTTTTAATTTTGCAAAGTTTTTACAATCAATGTTAGGCGGGCAATATGGAGGTGGAAATTGTGATGAAGATTCAGCCCCTGTATCTAAAACTACAGATAGTACAGATAATAGTACACAATGTGGAATTAATATATCATGTTTTACTAAAATGTTAATTAAAGAGACATATTCTGGAAGAGATACATCTTTCAAAAAAACTATTTATAATAGTATTTTAAGTCAATCTACAATATGGTTACAATCAATTTTTTCATTTTTACTTTGGAATGAAGTTGGTGTATCATCTGTTCCTACAATAATTAAAAAACTTAAAACAGCCGGTGTTGATCAAAAAAAACTTCAAAGTGAATTAAAAGAATTATATACTCCAAAAAAAATATCTGAGACAGAAATCAAATTAATTGATAATATGACAAAAGAAATAAGTAGTTCATCAAAAATTAACATAAATTTATTAGTTAATGCAAATAATGATTTTAACTTTGAAGATGGATCTGCACAAGCATTTGAATATTTTAAGTATAAATTATTACAGAAATTTCCAAAATTAACTATAAGTAGTAATAATATTACCCTTAATTTCACAGGGGAACCAGAGGTATCATATGCTGAGAAAGAAGAAAAAAAAAAAGAATTTAAGGAATTTATAAATAAAACTTTAACTGAAATGGGAATTAATAGTACACTTGGAATTACTGGAGATGTTACTGATAATTATGAATTTGTAAAAGAAAATTTTAATAAAATTTTTAATATTTTTAATACTCAAATATCTATAGATATCCCCCAAAACTCAATGAATGACTCATTTTTTGAATTAGATTCTGGTAGCGAATTAATATATAAATATAGAGATAGTTTATATAAATGTGAAGTAAATACACTAACACTAAAATCCGAAAGTAATCCAAATGACCAAAAAGTATTAGAAGCACTCGAGACTGCAAATGAAGAAGGAGGGAAAATTGGGAATATTATATTTAGTGATTATACCATACTAAAACATTTTATTGATAAGTTTGATGATAGATTTAAATCAAAAATAAAAGAAGAGATGTTTAATGTAAATGGGATTGGAGATTCCAATATATTAAAAATAGTAATAATGAATAATATTGCACAAATTGGGGGGTTAACAGAAGAAAATATATTGGAGTTGATAGAAAAATTATGCGATGGGGTAGCTGGTAGTAATGATGTAGAGGAAATAAAAAAAAAAATTAAACAAGAAAAACAAGATAATAGAGAATTAGATCCAGCAAGTTGTGAACTAAAAAATATAGAATTATTTGGTTCGAGTTCAGAATTTTTAAAAAAATTGAATGAAAAGTTTAAATTTGATATTACAAAAAGAAGTGAAAGTAGTACTCAAATTAAATATTCTCAATTATGGGATAGAGTATTTAATCCAAAATTTAAGCCCGGTCAGATTAATTATAATGAAAAAATTGAACCATATAAAAAAAAAAATGAATTTATTGAAGACGAATATTATGATTATTTTTGTAATTTATTATTGATTTTAAACGGTGTGTTAGAAGAAAGTTTTTTATTCAAAGACCCTGAACCTATGCGCCCTTTTGATAAAAGGGATTTCCTTACAAAACAGTTTGGTGCCCCAGGTAATGGTGCCAAAGATAACTTATGGAAAAGTGTATTTTCGATAAGAATAAGTGTTGTTTTATTTACTATTTTGTCAAGAATTATCTATAATTACAAAGACCTAAATAAAAATAAATCTTCATTTAATTTGACTATTCAAGATCCAACAGTAATTTCACAAATGGAACCGTATTTAAAAAAAAAATATATTGAAATTGAAGATACAAAAATAAAAATTAAAGATAGCAGACAAAATATTTATGATATAATAAATAACTTAAAAACAAAATTAAAAACAATAGAGATGGGTCCAATAAAAAAAAATATTCTTGGACTACCAGACCAGTTTGTCAGTTTTTCCTATAATCAAGAACCCATAGACGCACAGACAAAAAGAGATGCAACAAAGTTATTTATAAATATTAAAGAATTCAAACATGAATATCCAAAAATAAAAGATCTTTTAATATTCTTATTTAATCAAGAATATTATAATGATGTAGATAAAAATCCATTAGCATATTTTCTAAATGAATCGTTGTTATCTAAGTTTGATAGACGTTCTCTGATCGATTTTTCAAAATGGGCAGGATTTTCATTTTGGACTAATAGAACATTTGGACAAATATGGCCTTTAAATTTATATGGGTTTCCTAAGATCGAAGAATATATATTTAAAGATGCAGCTGGTAGAGCTTCTACTTGTGATGATGTAGACAAATTAGATCTAATCCCTCAAGAAGGTCCAAATATACTACGTTTCTATAATAAAATAATAGAAGTAGTAGATAAAATAGAAGACAATAGTAGCAAAAAAGAGTACACCTCGTCAAGTATTTCCGATGAAAACAAAGGAAAAATTCAAACATATTTAACTTCTGACAGGATTGCAGGTCTTAAACAATTGTTGGAAAATACAATTGTTAATAAAATAACTGTACAAGATATTAATTCTCTAAATACAGAATTTAAGAATATTAATAAATTATTAAAAGCCGATTACTACTCTACAGGAATGGGAGCAGGTCAGCTTAGTGATATAAATGATCAAATTTTTGATAATCAATTATCAAGGTTAGAAAATGGCGAATGTTTAAACTGTCAAATAGGTATACTTCGATTATGTACTGGTCAAGGATTATCACACAAAAGAGATGCAGAAGACGGTGTTGCTGCAATTGCTGAGCAAATTTACGATGCAAGTAAAATTGACCTAACAGAATTGAAATAATATATATAAATATAATTAGTATATTACTATAATAATTATATAAAAATGAATAAAGCAACTTTCTTTAATACTATTACACAATACGATAAATCTCTTGATAAAGTATGGGATCACAAAAATAACAAGTGTACAGCTGGTCTAGCATGTCCTTTTTTTGCTTTATTTACTGCACAACAATTTTTAAAAGATCATAAAAACATAACATATCAATCATATCTTGATTCACTACATAAATCAATATATATAAATAAAATGCTTAATGTTCGCAATGAAATATCTTTTTCTAAACTATTATCTTATACTAATATTAACAAAGATGAAATTAATATAGCCATAGCAAATGAAATAGAAAATGGTAATTTCAATTTCAAGAATATTCTTACAGAATCAAAATATTGTTCATATATTTTTCTTAAAAATAGTAAATTTTTTACTATTTTAATTGATGAAAAATATCATATTCGTGATTGTCATGAAAGTACACAATATACATTTGATAATGCTGATGATCTAATTAATTATTTAAATTCAGTTTATCAATTTGATAAAAGAATTATAATTGATAATATACCATATGATGAATATTCAACTATAGAATATATTAAAGTTATAAAAAAAATTATAACACCATTTGATGATAATAAAAAAGATAATATAATTATTAAAATTGAAAATAATAAAAAAACTAAGTGTAAAAGTGAGAATGTTGAATATTTAGAATTTGATATAAAAAAATTAGAAAGTTTTTAAAAAAAATTGAAAAAATAAATTATAATTAAATTTTATAATAAAGAAATATTATATATAATAATAGTATGGCTTGTAATATTATTGTATCTGAAAAAAATGATTTTGTAGATATCTCACTAGCAAATCCCCCTAAAGAAATTCAAAATATAGAAGATATTGTTGAATTTAAAAAAAATTATTCTAAGAAAGATTTAGAATTAATTAAGGAAGCAGTTATGGAGATTATTCAAGAAAAAATAGATAATAGAAAAGATTTAACAAAATATTTATACAAAAAACGTAAAGAACAAAAAAAACAACATTCGTATTCTGATTTATTGTATGGTTTACGATTAATTTTTAATGAAAATCCAGATTTAGAAGAATATAATTTACATTTAAAAAAACTATTTCAAAAAAATTCTATGAGAACTGAATCTGGAGTTACAGTATGTGCAACTGTTATGTCTCCAAACCCGAATGGACAAGAATTTACTTGTAAATTTGATTGTGCATATTGTCCAGATCAACCTGGGCAATCTAGGTCATATTTAAAAGAAGAACCTGGGGTATTAAGAGCTAATAGAAATAATTTTGATCCTAAAGAACAATTATGGGATAGACTTAAAACATATTATTATACTGGTCACCCTACCGATAAATTAGAAATTATTATTCTTGGTGGTACCTGGTCATCATATCCAAAAGATTATAGAATGAATTATGTAAAAGAAACTTTTTATGCAGCTAATAATTTTGAAAAAAAGTTACACGAAAAAGAACTACCAGAAATAGGTTCATTAGAAGATGAATTAAAAATAAATGAAACTTGCAATACACGTATTATTGGGGTAACAATAGAAACACGACCAGATCAAATTGAACCTGAACAATTAATAGAGTTTCGAAAACTAGGTGTAACAAGAGTACAATTAGGAGTTCAACATACAAATGAAAGAGTTCTTGATCGTGTAAATAGGAGATGTAAAAATAAGCATACTATTAAAGCAATTAAAGCACTAAAAGATTCATGTTTTAAAGTAGATATTCACTTGATGCCAGATTTACCAAAACCATTCAAAAAAAAAATTCCTAAAAATAAAAAAATAACAATTGACGATATTGATGAAAAAGTTGATATGGTAGAAGAAGATAGAAAAATGTTTGATAAAGTATTAAGTGATCCAAATTTTCAGGCAGATCAATGGAAAATTTATCCATGTGAGATAACACCATATACAAAAATAGAAGAAGAATATAAAGAAGGTCTAATAAAACCATATGGAGAACAAAAAGAAAGAGAATTTAATCAATTACATGAATTGTTAATTTATGTTATGTCTAAAGTTCATCCATGGATTAGATTAAATCGTGTTATTCGTGACATTCCAAGTAATTATATAATAGGTGGAAATAAAGATGTTAGTATGAGACAAACATTACAACACGAAATGAAAAAAAGAAATTTAGAATGTAAATGTATTAGAGCGAGAGAAGTTAAAAATGAAAATATTCCTCCAGAAGATTTAGAATTATTTGTAAGAAAATATGATGCATCAGATGGAAGAGAATATTTTATATCTATTGAAACATTAGATCAAAAAAAAATATTAGGTTTCTTAAGATTAAGATTATCAAGAAATAGCGGTAAATTTCCATTAAGCCAATATTATAATAAAATTGTATTTCCTGAATTATTAAACACTGCTTTAATTAGAGAATTACATGTATATGGACAAACAATTGAAGTTAATAATAAGAATGAAAATTATACACAACATAAAGGTTATGGTAAAATCTTAGTCAACAAAGCAATAGATATAGCCTATCAAAAAGGATATAGAAAAATTGCAGTAATATCAGGAGAAGGTGTAAAAGAATATTATAAAAATAAATTTGGATTTAGAGAAAATAATTATTTTTTAACTTTAAATATAGAAAAAAGAATAATAAGGGTACAAAATTCTATTAATTATAGAATAAGAAAAATGTTATATAAAATAATCATGTTTGTATATACTTTTATGATTGATCCAAATATTTCATATCAAGAATTTATAATTTTTTCATTGATCAAATATTACTTGATTTTTATGTTTTTAATTACATTTTTATTTATTTAAATTTTTAACATATAATTTATAATATAATTTTTTTTAATAATATTATGAATATTGATAATAAATATTTTGAATCATATAATTCAGATGATGATTTAGAAGATAAAGATTATAATGAAGATTCTTTTTATAACGATGATTTGATTTATTTTTATGATAATATAATTAATAATTATAATATTAATTTAGAATCTTGTTTACATTACAAAAATAAATATAAAATTTTTTGTGAAGAATGTAATAAAGATTATAATTGTGAAATTTGTCATAATAATATTTGTAAAAAACATAAATTACAAAAAAAAAATATAAATTATGTTATTTGTTTAAAATGTAATTATAAACAAAAATTCACAAACAAATGTAAAAAATGTAATTTTGTATTTGGAGATTATATTTGTCTTAAATGTAAAATGGTATGTGATAAAAAAAATTATATTCATTGTGATAAATGTAATATTTGTATGGATAAAATGTGTTTTTTGGACCATCAGTGTATTGATAATTTAGAAAATGAAAAATGTTCAATTTGTTTAGATAATTTATTTAATTCAAATTCAGTTAAAAAAATGATATGTGGACATTATATACATAAAGAATGTTATAAAAATTTAATAAAAAATAGTAATAGATGTCCTTTATGTACAAAAACTATATATATAGATTTAAAAGAAATAGAAAAAAGTAATTTATTAATAAAAGATAGTAAACATATTAAAAATTATTATTGTAATGATTGTGAAATTAAATTCAAGTCAAAAAATAATAAATGTGTAAAATGTAAATTATTTAATTGTGATTTGTTATAATTTTATACCATTTAATAATTCATATATTTTTGAAATAGATGAATCTGCACTAATTTCTTTTTTTAATTTTATAAGTGATAAATCTTGAATTAATTCTCTATTTTTATTTTTTTCAAGTTGTTTATTATTTAACTTTTCTAATCTAATTTTTCTTCTATTAATTTTATCAGATAATATTGAAGATTTTGTTTTATCTCTAAATAAATGCGTATTAAACATATCTCCAATTCTTTCTCCAATTGATTCTCTGTCCATAATTCCTGTACAATATATGTATAAAATATTACCTAAAAGTAAGTATGTGTATGATAGAGAATAATATAAATACCATTTTTCTTGTTTATTATCAATAATTCTCTGTAAATCAAAAACTATTCCGAGAGATATAAGAGAGAAAATTACTCCAAGTGTTATATCTAGCTTATTTCCAACGCGTTTTCTATTTTTAAAAATCATAAAACTTTGAATAAGAAATAATATAGTTAGTAATATAGGATGAGCATAACTAATATTCCCATTTGTTGTTTTATATTCAAAAATTAATAACCATATTCCTATAATTCCAAAAATTAATAATAATATAGATATTGGAACTGCCCAAGAAAAAATTATATCATAATATAGTTTATTTTGAATGGCCATAAGATATATATATATATATTTAGTATAAAAAAAAATATTTTAAAAAAAATTATATAAAAAATAATATAAAAATATATAAATTTATTTTTTTATATAAGATATATATATATAACATATGGCAAAATCTGATAATGAAAAAGATCATAACGATGATGAACAACCTTGTGTAAAAACTTTGGCAGGTAAAATTAAAGATTTTATTAATGAAAACTGTACCGCAATAATGTGGGTATTAGTTGCTCTTATTGGATATTTACTAATGGAACAACAACAACAATCTAATGTTGTAAGTCCAGCTCCTCAAGTACAAAATATCACAGTAACTCCTTCTAGTACCTCCCCTGGAGCCAACCCTGCCAACCAAATGGGTGGTGTATTAAGATTAGGAAATAATATATTAGGTAGAAATTACAATCAACCAGGCTTTACTACAACTCCCTCCGGATTAAGTAGATTTTTATAATTTAACAAATTAATATATTTTTGTAAAAATTTATGTATTTTTTACAAAATTATTAATATAATTTTTCATTATATCCAATATTTTTTTATTTGGTATTGAATATTCAATTGCGGTAATATTTTTATTATTTTTTATTAAAGGATTAACATTTATATCTAGCAATTTATTTATAATTGATATATTTCCTTGTGATATTGCATAATGTAAAGGTGTATTACCATCAATATCTTTAATATTAAAATTATTTTCATATAGTATTAAAATATTTATAATATCTATATCTTTTGATATTATAGCATAATGGAAAGCAGTTTTTCCGAAAATATCATAATTACTTGGATTTGCTCCTAAATATAATAAATATTTAGTAAAATTATGTTTTTTTTTATAACAGGAATAATGAAGTAAATAAATACCTCTATTTGTCATTTTATTTATAAAATTTTTATGTATTATTATTTTTGTTTTAAAATTATCAAATTCATTGTTCAAAATTAAATCAAATAATTGCGCCATATTTTTATCATCTGTATTTATATTAATTGAGTCATTTGTAGATGAAGAAATTCCTATAAAATAATCATCTAAATCTAAATTTATTTCATCAGATAAAATATTATTATTATTTTTATTTGACATAAAGTTATTATATTATTATAAATTAAATAATTTATAATTAAAATATGAATATTAATTCAATGATGTCAACTCTATAAAAAAACTATGTGTATTACCATATAAAAATAAATATCTATCGAATATATTTTTTAAATTATCAATTCCATTATAATTATCTATTATGTATTTACACTTTTCATTAATATAATCTTTTGTAAAAACTTTATCATATTCTAAAAAATATTTAGAACAATTTGTTATATCTTTTCCAGTATTATCTAATTTAACAAAATCATTATTTTTAATTATTATATTATTTTCTATTAAATTTAGTATAAATTGATTAAATATAATATAATCTCCAAAATTTACTCCAAATATTTTAACAATATTTTTTTTTATAAATGCTCTTACTTTATTATATTTATAATTTATTGTAGTACCTATACATAAACTACCATTTGGATTTAATAAAAAGTTTTGAATATATTTTAATAAATTGTACACTGAATAATTATTTATAGTTGGAATTACACTAAAACTATCTGAAAAAAATATAAAATCATATTTACCTATATTTTCATATTCTATATTTTTATATAAACTTTTTATTTTATTATTCTGTCTATTGTATTCATTCATTAAATTTAAATTGAATAAATCAAAATTTAAATCAGAATTCTCTCCAAGTATATTTTTACAATTTTCTAAATATTTATTATCAACATCAATACCAAAATATTCAATTCTATTTAATAAATTTTTAAATTCAATATCATCTTTTTTTTTTTGTAAATATTTACCCAATGCTGTTCCAGTTCCTATGCCAATATCTAAAATTCTTATTTTAGTTTTTTCATCAGAGTATATATTATTACTTTTAATTTTTTCTTGAATGAGATTAAAAAAATTTTCATAAAAATTAATAGTGTAATCAGTCAAAATATTATCATAAATAAATGATCTAAAAATTATTGGTATATTTGTTATAAATATTAAAGATACAAATAAAATAAATAAATTATTTAAAAAAGAAAATAAAAAATACATTTTCTTAATATTAAATATCTATTTTTATATATTTAAATAAATTCTTTTAAATATATTAATGCATTGTTTATAATATTTTGATTATATCCTTTTTCTTTTAATATCTCAATAGCAATATTCTGATTAGAAATACCTTTGTATAATTTATAAGGAAATATATATTTATTATTTTTTTTAATTGCCATAAAATTATAATAATCAGTATTATTCAACACACATACCTGTTTAAAATGAGTAGATAAAATTGTTATGGAATTTTTATAATTAGAAAGAGAATTGATTACAGATTTTGTACAAGATATACCACTTGCAGGATCTGTACCTGTAAATAATTCATCTATTATACCAAAGACTAGATAATTGTCTTCTACTTTTTTAATATAATCTATACATCTATTTGTCTCAGCTTCAAATAATGATTCTCTGCCTATATTATCGGGAATATTTAAATAAGTATATAATTTTTTGAATGGTGTAAAATATATATTATCACAACAAGCTATTCCTAAACTTTGTGCTAGAATAATATTAATCATTAAAGTTCTCATAAATGTTGATTTACCACTTTGATTTGGACCAGTAATAATTACAATATTATTTTTTTTAATACAAATATTATTTTTTACTGATTTTTCCTCTATAATAGGATGCCATAAATTTTCACATATTATAAATGGGGTTTTACTATTTATATTTATTAATGGTAAAGAATATCCATAATTTAATAAATCACATATACATAATCTTGCATCGAGATTTCCAATATAATTACAAATTTTTGTAAATTTATTTTTATAATTATCACAATATAATTTCATAGATAAATGATATCCAATATTACTATTTTGTTTAAAATCTAATAATAATTCATCACATATTTTTGATATTTCTGGTGTACTAATATAATTATCATATTTACTCATTTTTTTAATTTTTTTTATAAATAAAACTATATTATTAAATTCATTACTAACTTTATTACATTCTTTATAATGACCTAAACTATTATAAAATGTTATATAAAAATTATAAATTTGGTATGATATATATCCATAACAAACTATTAACGATCCATAATGAATATAATTTTTATTTTTAATAAATAAATTTAATATCATTTTACTCATAAAAATATAGCTATTATAAATATTTTGCAAGTATCCTTTTATTGATATGGGTATATTTTTGTATTTAAAATAAACATAAATTATAAAATATATTAATATTGGTATGAATGCATTTGAGAATTTTAATTTATTTGATATATTTAACAACCAAGAAAAATTTAAAAATGATGTTTTAAAAAAAAACTCATCCTTATATTTGTAATCATAATATATTTTTACATCTGGAATTAATTTATTAATATTTATTAAAAAATCTTTGACTATTATTTTATATTCTTCATCTTTAAAAATTTGATAATTTAAATTTATTAAAAATGGTAAATTATCTGTTGAAATTAATTTTAATTTTTGTTTTAATTTTAATTTTCCATATTCTGTAATTGTATTATCTATTTTATTAAATATCGAGTCCATCAAATCCATATCATTTATAATATTTTTGTTTAAATATTCATTATAATATCTATTCATCTATTAATTTTATTAAAAAAAAAAAAAATTTAATTTAAACTAAAATAAAATAATTAAAAAATATTTATATTATGAAAAAAAAATTACTAAAAAAGTATATATATATATCAAAATAAGTTTATGCACGAAAATCTCAAAAAAAAACAAACTTTTTTGAAATCAATTTTTAAAATTAAGTTTTAATTTTCTATTCCCCCCCCCTGAAAAATAAAAAAAAAAAAATTAAAATTTACTAAAAAGTATATATGATTACTAAAAAAACGGTTAAAAAATTAGCATTTTTCGGTTAAAAAATTAGCATTTTCGGTTAAAATGTTAGCATTTTTGAAAAAAAAAATTAGCATTTAAGTTAAAAATTAGCATTTAAGTTTTCTATTTTTTTAACAAAAAGTGTCACAGTATGTGAAAATGGCAAAAAAAATCAACTGTTTTTTTTTAAATGTAACAAGGTAATTTTTGGCAAAAATATATACAAAAAAAATTTAATATTTAAAAAAAATTTAAAAATTTTTAAAATTTTATAATTATTTTAGAAAAAATTTTTAATTTTAATTTTTTGTGAAATTTAGAAATTATTTTGAATTTTTATAAAAAGTTATTATATGTATTAATTACACGGTTAAAAAATTAGCATATTTGGTTAAAATATTAGCATATTTGGTTAATATATTAGCTTTAAATATATGAAAAAAATAAATTAATTTTGGATTAATAATATACTTTTTATAAATAATTATATAAAAATAATATTAATAATATAAATTATGATAGAATATAAATGTGAAAAATGTAAAAAAATATTCAATCACAAACATAACTATATTAGACATTTAAATAAAAAAAATGTTTGTACAAATTTTAATAATTGTGTCTGTGCAAAATGTGGAAAAGTATATAAACATAGTTCATCTCTAGTTAGACATAAAAAAAATTGTAAGGGTAAGAAAAAAAAATGTAATAATGTACAAACAGTTGTAAATAATAATCAAACTATAGTTAATAATATAACAAATATAAATATTACAAATAATTTTAAATTAGTTAAATTTGGAGAAGAAAATATTAATATTTTAACTGATGAAATTTATGAAAAAATAATAAATAAAGGTTTTAAATCACTTACTGAATATATAGAAAATGTTCATTTTAATAAAGAATATCCAGAATATCATAATATTTATGTTGCAAACTTGAGAGATGAATTTGTTTTAATATACACTGGAGAAGCATGGGAAATTAGAAATGAAGAAGATATTATTGATAAATATATAAATTATAAAATAGATCATATTGAGAATAAATTTGATGAATTAATCGAAAAATTACCTCAAAAGGCAATTAAAAAGTTTCAAAAATTTTTAGAAGAGAAAGATGATGATAAAACTATAAACCAGATGAAGAGAGATTTGAAATTACTTTTATATAATAAAAGATATTTACCGATTAATTTACAAAAAAGATTAAAAAATGAATCAAATTTTGTAGAAATTAAATATAGATTAGAAGATTTAAAAGATACATTTGACAATATAAATATACAAAATATGAAATTAGAAGATAAAAATGAAATAAATAAAATATTACAATCAATAAAAATTGATAATTTAAATTCTACAGACTTAGATAAATAAATCAAAATAGATTACTATATATATTATATATTATTTGAATATATAATGTATTCTGGATCATTTATTGCCAAAATTAAATGCGAGGGGATTCCACTAGATTTTTCAGATTATGATATTTCTGATTCCAGGAAAAGTGATATTGAAAAAAAAGAACTATATGAATATAAAAAAAAGATGAATATCAAAAGTATGAAAGAATCGATTCATTCAATGTTGATTGAGTATTTTAAGAATAATATTTCTGAAGATATTATTATTAAATATATAATTAATTATTGTGATAAAAAAACAAATGAAGAAAAAGAAGGAATTATTCAATATATATTAAGGTATTATCCTTATAATATTATTAAAAATAAAATCATACTTGACATTATAAATAAAATACATATTGGAGGAATGTATACCCATATTCATTGTCTATTGTTTCCAAAAAATGATTTAAGAGAATTTATGATTGATGAATTTCTACAGGTATTAAATTTGCTATTATCAACTGGACAATCCCCATTTAATAGGAATAAATTAAAAACAGATACAAATCCATTGGGAGAAACTTCAATTGAAGCTTTGTATATATCAATTAAAAATAATTTTATACCTAAAAAATATGAAGAAATAATTTATAATTCATTGTTAAATATTAATAATATAAATTTATCAACTATTAAATTGAAAGATGGTAAAAAAAAGAATATCACACTAGTAGATAAAATTATAAAAAGTAAAATTTCTAAATTTTCTTCAAAAAATAGTAATAAAATTTGTAATTATTTTTATTGGTGTATGATTATTAATCCAGATATATTTTGTGAAAATTTACTAGATCAATTTAAAATTACAGGATCTTTAATTAAGAATGGTATATATATTCCTATTAAAAATACTATGATCGAATTATATGATTTATTTTCTAAAAATCCTCTAGATGATGAAAATTTTAATATGTTTTTCTCAAAACATAAGTGGGATTCTCGAGAATATATAAATAAATTTGAAGATATAATAATTTCTAAGATTCAAGAATGTGAAAAAGATACCAAAGATATAAAATATAAAATTGATATTCATGGGTCTATAATTGGTGAATTAAATAATAAAGAGTTTATTGAAACGTATATATATGAAAAGTTAATTAATAAAGATTACAAAAATGCAATAACATGTATAGCACATTCTAAGATTATAAGTTCTAGGATTGAAGATTATTTAAAAACTTGGATTTATGATATTGGTGATATCCAAATAAAATATATGTTGGATATGATATATAAGGAGATCAAGGGAGAATGTTTAATACTTCCAGGAAAAACTCCAGTTATGAAATTTGAAAGTGAAAATCTGGGAATTTCTCCAGTTCCTGATTCACCATTACTAAATATTCAAAGTGATAAAAGTAATGATGTAGGGATTCCTACATTTTCAAAATTATCTCCTGAATCAGGTATAAAACCTAAACCTAAAAAATTATAATTTTTTTATTCTACCCTTGCTGCAAAAACTAAAATATCGTTATCACGACCCACTATATTAACTGGTCTAATAATAAGATTTTTCATTATATTATTTAATTTATTTTTTTTAATCCATGAACTAATTAATTTTTCAGGCAAGGCTTCGTCATCTATATCACTTAATGAAATTTTAGGAAATTTAATATTAATTTGATTTTGAGAATTTTCCAATTCCATTAACATTTTATAATCTTTATTATAACCTTCAGCATATGTTAAAGTTTGAGCTTGTTCAACTCCTTCAGAGTAAACAATATATTTGTTGTTATCAAAATGTTTTTGTATAATATCCTTATTAATTTCAGCACAAGGTATATCTATTTTATTTTCAATATATTTTATATTTGTATTATTTGAATTCAATAAATTTATTATATTTATTATTTTATTATATTCACCTATTATTACAAGGTACATAAAATCTGCAGTTATTACTGTTACATCACTATCATCCATGTAGATATATTAATTATATCTTATATATTAAATTTATTCATTTTTATGGTAGATAAAAATTAATTATTTTCTTTTAAATAATTCATAAATTGAATTAATTCTTTTGTATCCCCTAAATCTGATGCACCTATCTCAATATTTTTAGGACGTTCTATATCTATAATTAAAACTATTCTTACTTTATCACTTAGATTAGACGAATAATGTATTTTAGAATCATCAAAAATAGTCCATTTATTTTCTTCCAAATATGAAATTTCTTCTTCATCATCGTCATTTCTAACTGAAATAAAACATTTATTTTTAGGAACTCTTATTCCAAAATGACACCGAATTACATTATTTGAATAATTAGCCCAACCTTTATGAGGAGATAATGTTACATATGGGTCAATTTTTGATAAGGTTGCTAATTTTAAATTTGGTATACTTTTTAAAAAATTTGTAATATTTGGACATTTTTGGCAATTTTTTTTCATCCATGTACCATAACCATAAAATGGATAAATATTCCATAATCTTTTTTTTTCATTACATAAATGTTTTTCAATAAAAGATGTTGATGGTAACCATTCAAAATCTATTAATTTATTAACTTCTAAATTAATACTATTTATATATTTGTAGATGCTATTTAAATTATTATCAACTTCAGTTACTGTATAAAATTTTTTATTTAATTTTTTTTTTTTATTTTTCATTATAATTATAAAAAATATCAAAAAAATAAAAATTAATATCATTTATAAAATATATTTATAAAAAATATTTATAAATATATTTAAATAAATAATCATATTAATAAAACTATAAATATGGAACAAGAAACAACCATGAATCAAAGTACAACCTACAAAAAGATTGAACCAACATTGGAAATTTCAAAAGTAAAATATGATAATTCATTTAGAATGAATAAAGGAACACTAGCACAATTAATCGTTAGTTTAAAAGATATGGGAGACAGGCTAGAATTAAGATCTGATAATAATGTACAAAAAAAACTATACCCAGTAATTAAAGAAATATGTTCAGAGGTTTATAATAAATATGTTGAACTATGTAGCACAGTGAAAGATGAAAATTTAAATGAACATGCATACTTCTTAATGGGACCATACATGAATGGTACATTTAAATTTCCATTATCTTCTAAATTTGAAAGAAAACAATATAAATATGCAGAGGTAGGTCCAACACTAAAATCCGTTTTGAATCGTATCTTTCATGCTAAAAGAGAAGCAACAAATAGATTAACAAAAGAAAAATATGAAGATAAAAAGTCTAGTTATGTAGAATTAAATAATTTCTTAGAGATGCTGGAAGTTCATATTAAAGAATTATCAGAAAAATGGAAAAATTCAGTATATAAAATTAGAAAAGAAGAAAATGTAGTTCAAAGTTTATAATTTATAATTAATTATTTATAATTAATAATTTCATAATTTATAATTAATAATTTCATAATTTATAATTTAATAATTATTTATTTTAATAAATAATTATATATATTTATTATTTTACTCATCGTTCATTGACTTTAGAAGTGAAAGTATACCTATTACTGCTACACATAGAACACAGCATCCCATTATTGAAGCAGAACCACTTGCAGTAAATCCTGTAGTTGCAGAACTTTTACTAGTTGAATCAAGAGTTGATTTATTTGAAATTTTTTTTTCAGACTTCATACTAGCTCCCATACTAGTTAAAAATTTTTGTGTTGCTTGAGAAAAGGTTTTACTTGATGCCATACAATTTGCAGTAATACTACCTGTTGTATTTTGTTCAATATCACTAATATTAGCATTTCCACCTACATCACATCCACTAAGATCCTGTTGATTTTTAATTTTAAAATCACTAAAGCATTCATTAACAGCTTCATATATATTTGATACATTCATTTCTTGCTCCATAATATTTTCTGTATTAACTTTAGTAATATTAGTGGTCGAATTTAATACTGTATTTAGAACCGAAGAATCAGCATCTGAACTACCTATTCCCAATCCAGTATTCGATGTAGCTTCAGATGCAGCTTTTGATACAGTATCATTTGTAGCTGAATTAGCTAATTCTATAAATGCTTTAGAGTGGGTTTGCATTACTTTATCAACTGCTGATTGTTTTTGAGTTTCATTAGAACAATCTGATTTTATATCGAGCTTGATTGTTTGTTTAACACCACCATAATTCAAATCACCCCCAATTTTACAATTTGACATATCAAACATTTGCGATATTAAAACTTCTGAACCACATTTATTATTTGTTTCTTCTATATTTGAACTAATATCTTTAGAAATAGATTTATTAATAGTATTTATATCTTCTTGATTGAATGAAACGTTTTCAATTATATTTTCAACTCTTGATCTTGATTCAGAATTTCCCATTTTAATATTATATATAATTAATTAAGAATAAAAATTAATTATATTAAAAATGAATTCTATATGAAACTTATATTAAATACCAATGAATTTTCTTTAGAATCAGATAAACTTAAAATTTTATGATTATTATTATCTATCTGAATATCTTTCCATGTAACATATTTTTTATTATCATTAACTACAAAAAATAAAATTATTTCAAAATTATTATTATCAATAAATTTTAATTTATTATTCTTTTTTTCTATTTGTTTTCCGATTGTACCATCAATATTAATTGGTTTATCATCGTAATGTGATATAATTTCTAAATATAAATTAGAATTAACATATTCATCATGTCTTGTTTTAATTTCTGGTTTTAAAGTATCTACATTATCATCTGTTACTTCTGTTATACCTAAAAATTCAGATAATGTTATATTATTATGTATTTTATCTCCTTCTGTCGAACCATATAAAGTAAAAATATTTTGTTTTTTATTTAATAATTTAAAATATGATTTATGTCTCGTAATATATTCACATTTATTATAATTTTTTATCAATACTTTTTTTTCTTCTTCATTTTCGATTAAATTTTCTTGATAATTTTTTAAAGATTCTTCTAAATTACATTTTTCAATATTATTTTTTAAAATATTTTCATAATTTGTAATATCATTAATAACATATTCTTCTTCTTGTAATACAGGCATTTTTTCATTACCAATTTGAGAAAATGTTAAAATATATTTAGTATCATCAAGAGATTTATTACAATTTTTACATGTAAGTGAAATTAAGTCATGTTCTAGTAATTTTTTCTTTAATGGTGTATAATCGATATGATTTGATGCAAATGGTTCATTACATTTTTTATTTTTTTCTAAAATGATATCTACAATTATTACAAAATATATTATTGCTAATATATCTAAATTAATTTTATTTTTTATCATTAAAAAAATTAATAATAAGCAAATAAGTTTTTCTATATTATTCATATATATATATATATGTATTATAATATTATTTTATTTTATATAAAATAATATTAATTATAATTAAAAATAAACTAAATATATATTACATTTTTAAATTTATTAATCTTCTTCTATTTTAGGAGGTTTCTTTAAAACAAGATAAGCAATAATTAAAAATAGAAATACCGCCAAACCAATGCCTCCATATATCATATATTTATACCATTCATCATCAACTTCATTGGAAGGAGGAGAACCTTCGCCATCATCTTTACCATCATCTTTGCCATCATCTTTACCATCATCTTTACCATCATCTTTACCATCATCTTTACCATCATCTTTACCATCATCTTTGCCATCATCTGTACCTACAACTTTATTTGGAGCTGAAGCAGAAGCAGGAGCAGAAGCAGGAGCAGAAGCAGGAGCAGAAGCAGGAGCAGAAGCAGAAGACGGAGTAGTTTTATTTTGATTACCACACTGTGAAGTCATACTTATATCATTAAAAGTTGAATTACCTCCAACCATTGCTCCTGATAAATCTATTTTATTCATACATATTGGTGCTAATGGGCATTCTTTTCCAGTATTATTTGTACTACCTTTTGGATATATAGGATAATTGGAACTATTCAGAGCAGAACCTGATTTTAATTCTTGTACATTTCCCAATTTATCTGGAGGTACACAAAATAAATGTTGATTAAAATCACCTAAACAACGTAATTGATGATTTTGAGTTCCATTTTTAAATTCTATGGTATTTCTAATAAATTTTGGAAATTCTACATAACACGAACATTCAGGTTTATATTTTGCAAAATCAATCATATCTTGATAATCATACTCTGCAGCATTGTCACTATAAGTTTCTTTATTTTTTATAATATTTTCAGCAAACATTCTTGCAGAATTTTTACAATAAACTGACATAAAATCTTCACAATTAGCATGACTTGCTAATGCAGCTTCAGTACTATCCGTTTTGTTACTTTTTTTTGCATCATAATCTAATAAAAATTTATATTTTTGGCCATCTTTGTTATCTTTGTTACTTAAATTATCACATAAAGAAGGTGGTATTGTGATTTTTTTATCATAATATCCAAATCTAACACTTGGACTATTAACATTTACACCATTTTTCAAAGCATGTCGGTCTTCAAATGGACTTTTTCCTAAATCTTTGAGAGTTCTTGTAGTTTCATCATTTTTTGAACTTTCACATCCATAAATAGCACTATATGTGCCTTTTTTACCTTTTACTTTAAAGTTATTTACATCCTTGACAGCATTAATGGGTTCACCTCCTATAAATTCATGGTAACCTAGTTCATCCTCATCAGCATCTAAACAACGTGTATCATAAATTTTACTAGTTTTAACAACATTAGAGTTATACCATTTTTTCCATGAAAAATTTGGGTCTTGTGTATTAACAGGATTATATAAATTTGGATTAAAAAGAATATTTGGCACTGGTAATCGAACAAATACTTCTGGTGGTTTATCAGAACTACCTTTCCATGTACAACATGCTCTTTTAATTGTAGTTTTTTCCAATACTCTATTTATAGCATCTTCGTCATTTTTATCTCCTAAAGATGTATTTTGCGGTACAACTCTAAAAGTTGTATCATCAAATAAATTATTATTCATTTTACACTTTTTTGTTGCTAGTTTTAGTTCATCTGCCTTTTTTTTTTTTTCTTCTGCAGACATAGTATTTTGACTATCAGGGAGGTTGAAGGTAGGTTCTGCATCCTCTTTTGTAGTAGTTACTGGATTAGATGCCCTTTTGTCACCCTTATATAAATCTTTATCTGAAAATAATGGAGTATATTTATTAATATAATTTGATAAATTTGTGTCTCTTTTAGTAAAAAATGCCTTAGTACAAGGTTCTAAATTATCAGTGTCAATAGGAATTGTATTCTTAATTTCTGTAAATATTAAAGGATCATTTGGATCATTTGTAGTAGTTGAAGTAGTTGACATTATATATATATATATATATTATATAATATAAAATTATGTTAAATTAATAATTATTTATATATTTTTATATATTATAATGAAAAATAATATATTTAGAACTATAAATAATAAAACAAAAACAATATTCAAAGAAGATATATTAAATACCCTTCCAGATACTGTTTATGATTCTAAACAAGATAAATTTAAAAATAAAATAGAATGGAGATGGAGATTATATAATATAAATTCTAGGGAGTTCATAGAAATTAGTAAAAAAACAGATAATAGTGAAAGAATATATATTAATAATGATTCAAAATGGGTAAATTGTAATATTCCCTCTAAATATGAAAAATATATAGAGAAAGAATTTTATGCATATTTAGACGATTAATTTTTTTTGTTGTGTCTTTTATTTCGTTTTTTATAATATTTTCCTTGTTTGTTTCTCCAATATTTATTTCCATATCTATTAATCCAATTACGTCTTGGATTAAAATAATTATTTGGGTAATAAATAAAGTTTGGATTTTGACTTAAGTAATATGAAGGTTGTCTGTAATCCCAATACAAACAATCTTTCCTAAAGAAAGGACCATTTTGGTCTCCATTTACACATTCACCATATCCTTTACTTGTTGTACAAAATCCACAATTAACACAGTTATTACATGAATGATAATTATTATATCCACAATATCTACAATATCTCAAAGGTTTATTAACATGAGTAATCCAAAATTGTTCTTTATTATTACAATATATTAAAGTTATTAATATAATAATTACAATTATTATATATTTTTTCTTTTTGTCCATTATATATATAAATATCATAAATTAAAAATATTTATATTTAATTTGTTTAGAATATTTAAATTATTTATGTCTTCTCTTATAAAATCTACTTCATTAAATAAAAATTTTAAATAATTTTTATAATTATCAAGTGATTCTGTATTATTATCTGAAATTTTTTTCCATTCTTGTTTCATTAATTTTGTTCTTTTAGGTGCTTGAAGTTTTTCTAATATTCCCAATATATATGTACATAAATTAAAAAATTGTTTAAATGTGTAAGAATTTCCAGATAATTGTTTATATATAAACTCACAATCAAAATATTCATCTAATTCTTTTTTTAGTTTATTTTTGTTATTGCATTCTGGTACTAAATGTAAAATATTTTTTTTTAATTCTTGTAAAATTTTTATAAATGATTCTGGGGAGTTGTTTTGTAAATCATCTTTTATAATATTCCAAAATGCTTTATCAAATGTATCTTTAATTAAATTACATTGTACTTTATAATTTTCAAGAATTTTATTATCAAAATTCTTATAAAATTTTTTTAATAGTTTAATAGTATTTTTTTGTTGATCATCAATAATACTTAATAAATTTTTTTTTTCATATTCTAAAATTTCTTTTCTATTTTTAACTTCATCTTTTGTAATCTCTTCTTCATACCATTTTTGAAATAATTCATTTATTTTATGCATTTTATCATTATTCATATGAATAACAAAATAAAAAGAAAATAATTTAACATATTCTATAATTTTTCTAATATTTTTTAAAATATTTAAATTATTAATTATTTCTTTCCATATAGAAACAATTTTTATAGAACATATATAGATTTTTCCTTGTATAGTTTTTAAATCTGCTTTATCTCTATCTAATTCTAATGAATATTCTGGAAATCCATAAAAAATAAATATTGACAATAATTCTTTTCCAGATAATTTATAAATTATATCTTTATTAATTGCTTTATTAAAAATAATATTAGAAATATTATTAAAATTTTTTATTAATTTTTTATCATGTAATTTAAATGATAATTTATCAAAATTTTTATCAATATCTTTCAAATTATTTTTATTTATCAAATCCAATATTTCATTAAAATTATTTTTATAACTTGACAGTATTTTAAATAAACTTATATAATTGCTAAAATATAGAACATTTAATTCTTTTGTCATATATTATATATAAATAAAAATAATAAATATATTTATTTATTCACTAAAATATTAATATATTAATTTAAATTTAATAATAATTTATATTCTTTATTTTTTAAGTTTTATTAAATAAAATTTTATATTTAGACCATGGTGTCCAAAAATAATCCAAAATATAAAATAAAGGAATAATAATAAAGTAAATTCTTGATAAATAAACTGAATAGAGTCCTTTAAGATAATAAGATATTCCACTAAATAATAGATATAAACATCTATATGGAGAAATTATCATCCATGAAAGTAAATATAATTTTAAAAAAAATTCCTCTAATTTTTTATATTTAGGTCCTAAAATCTTATAAATAGTTTTTAAAGCACAAAAAAATAGTGGTATATGAATTAAATGCATATTAACAAATAATTTAGCTGCTATAATCTTGAAATAATCAATATTAATATTTAAAATATATAATAATCCACCTATAGCACATATATGATGTACTATCAAGTCTATTCCATTAGATTTATATATTATTTCTATAATCCATTTAAAAATAAGTAATAGTCCTTCTATTTTAATTTGTGTTAAAATATTCATTTTTCCAATAAAATATAATATAATTGTGTATGATGATATTAAATGATTAATTGCAATATATATATATTTATATATATCTTTGTTTAATATCATTATCATAAAGATAAAATAAATATAATAAATAAATATTTATGTAAAAATTTATTAATAATAAATAATATATTTTATTTAATAAGATATTATATCTTAATGTCAAGATATTTTGATTGGGAATTTTACTTAGAATATTATAATGATTTAAAAATTAATGGAGTAAAAACAGAGGAACAGGCAAATAACCATTACAAGACTCATGGTATTAATGAAGATAGAATTTGTAATATTAACCAAGTTGATTGGATTTATTATCTTCATAAATATCAAGATATTAGAAAAAATGGTTATACAACAAAAGAAAAAATTAATTTACATTATTTTAAATATGGAATAAAAGAAGGTCGTACACCAAATAAAATGTTCAAATTAAAAAGCAATGATGATTTTTTAATTAATATATTAATACGTTGTTCATATCGTCCAACATATTTTAAAAAATGCATAGAATCTATTCTTTCTCAAATAAATAAAAATTTTAAAATTATAATTTGTTATGATGATGACAGATGTATGGAATATTTACAAAAATATACAAAATATAAAAAAATTAATATATATCGAGCTCCTAATATTGAAACAAATAATTCATATTTTTATAATTTATATTGTAATTTTTTATTAGAAAAAGTAACTTGCGGTTGGATTATGTTTTTAGATGATGATGATCAATTATATCATAATAATGTGATAAATCTGATATACAATAACATTAAAACAACAAATGATTTTCTATTTTGGAAAGTTAAGGTTGGGAATAAAATTATATTTCAAAAAAATATTAATAATATAAAAATTAATAATTTTTCAGGAATAGGATATTGTTTTCATTCTATTCATAAAAATAAAATTAAATGGGTTGCAGAATATAGATCAGACTACAAATATTTATTAGACATATTAAATATAAATAAAAATATTAGTAGAAAACAAATAAATTATATTTTAACTAAAACACAATATTATCCTAAAAGACAATATGGAATCGAAGATAATGAAGTAATAGAAGATATAATAAAAAAATTTAATATTAAACAAGCTTATGTATCAGATTCACTTATCCATTTAAAGAATCGTTTTTTCAAAAAATACTCTCTTCATTTATTAAATAATAAAAATAATCCTGCTATATTTTTTGGTGTATATAATAAAAATGATATCGAAAATATATTAAATCATTCTGGATTAACTTTTGTAATATTAGGAGGATCTGATGTACCAAATATTGAATATGTAAAAGATAAATATAATATTAGAATTTTATCTATTTCTAAAGATATAAAAACAAGATTAATCAAATATAATGTTTATTCTTGTATTATTATATTTAATCTAGTTGATTATTCTTTATTTAAACCCGTGCAAATAAATGAAATAAGAAGAAAGGTATTTGTATATAATGGTATAATAAAAAAAAATGATAATGTTGATATTTATAATGAATCTATAATAAAAAAAATAGTAAAAAAATGTATCGATAAAGAATTTATTTTTAGTAATGAATTAAATTTAGAATATGAAAAAATGCCACAAATTTATAGACAATGTTATATTGGTCTTAGATTAACCACTCATGATGGTAATGCAAATATGGTTCAAGAAATGCAAGCTATGAATATTCCAGTTGTTCATAATAATAGCGATTATGGTTTAAAATGGAATAACATTGACGATGTTATAAAATATATTTATTCATATGATATCATTCCAGATTTATTAACTTGTACTAGAAAACGTATTTTACTAAATACACATTCTAATCTAAATATTATTGCAGGAGATACAATTATGTTTTTAAATTTAATAAATATTCTTATAAAAAATAAAAATAATGTATATATAATATCTCCTTTCAAATATGATAATTTTGTAAAAAATATTGTTGATAAAAATAAATGCAAATTTATTTCAACAAATTCTGAAAATATTGTACATTATATTGATAAAATTTCAAAAAAAATAGATTTAATATTTATTAGAAACCATTTAATATTATCTTTATTAGTAAATAAACCTTATTTATATAAAACTATTATTTATGGATTAAATATTCATATATCAGGAATAAAAAAATTAAATAATATGTTTCAACAAATAATTACACAAAGTGAAAAATTAAAAAATACATTTATTGATGCTGATGTATTGCCTCAAAAAATAAATGTTATAGAACCAATGGTTAATAAATATGATTTTGATTTACCAAAAAGAAATGATAATGAAATTCGTTTAATTTATTGTGGTACATTACGACATGAAGAAAACATTTTGGAAATTATAGAAGAATTCCAGAAAATTCACAAAGAACAGCCTAATATTTTACTAAAAATAATTTATGGAAAAATTCATGGGAATGAAAATTTTAGTAATAAAATACAAAAATATATTAAAAATGGTGTTCCAGGAATAACTTTTAAATATAATCTTTGTCATAAAGATGCATGTTATGAAATAGCAACTAGTGATATAGGTTTATGCTGGAGAAAAGAAGGATATGGAGAAGATGGAGAAATAAGTACAAAAGTTAAAGAATATGAAATGTATGAATTAAAAATATTAACTAATAAATTTAATTCTAAATCAAGAAATTCTATCTTATTCTTTCAAAATTCGAAAGATTTTTACAATATTTTGATAAATTATGATAAATATTTTATAATAAAAGGAAATTATAAGGTTTTGTATATGGCAAATACAAGTTTACCTAAAATATCAGGATATACGATAAGAACTAAATATATTTTAAAAGAAATTAATAAACACTATCCAATAATTTGTTTTGTAAAACCTACAAATAAATATAAACAAACAATAATTTATAGTATTGATAATATAATTTATTATAATTATTATAATAGAAAAAACTATCAAAAATTTTTAGAAAACTATATTACTAATTCCAATATTAGTTTTATTTGGGCTGCAAGTGATAATTATAATGGTATTATATGTGGAAATATTGCAAAAAATCTAAAATTAAAATCAGCTTATGAGATAAGAGGTTTTTGGCATTACTCACGAAAATATAGAGAATCTTGTGAAAATTGTTTTAATGAAAAATTTTTTAATGATTATGATATAAAAGAAAAAAAAGCATGTTTAATAAATGATTATATATTATGTGAAAATGATAATATATTAAATATTTGTAATCAAAACTATGGAATAGATAAAAATAAATTATTTTTATTAAAAAATGGAGTTATTAATATAAATATAAATGAAAAAAAAAAAATAGATTTAAATAAAAAATCAAAAATTACTTTTGGTTATATAGGATCTCTAGTTTCATATGAAGGATTAACTAACTTTATAGATCAGTTTAAAAAAATAGACTCTCATAAATATGATATAGAATTAATTATTGTAGGAGGAGGTGAGACTTTAGATGCTATTCAAACTATTGATAAAATTAATAATTTAATAAAAAATATAAAAAATATAAAATATGTAGGGAGTGTACCACATAATGATGTAAATAAATATTACGATTTAATAGATATTATATGTTTACCAAGAATAGATTGTGAGGTTTGTAATATCGTATCTCCATTAAAACCTTATGAAGCTATGATGAATGGTAAAGTTGTTTTTGCATCTTCAGTAAATGCCATATGTGAAATTATTACACATAATTATAATGGAATATTATTTGATAAAACAGATATAAATGATGTTAAAAATAAAATAGAAGACATATTAAATAAAAAATTTAATCTAAATAATATTATTCAAAATGGTTATAATTATTGTAAAAATAATACATGGGAGAAAACTTGTAAAAATGTATCAAAAATTATTTATTATAATATTTAATTTTTTTAATAATTTTATATAAATAATAAATACTTTATTAGGTATTTTTAATTAAAAAATTCCATATTCGTTCATTACTTTTACCATCCCATAATTCCATACTTAATTTACATTTCTTTAGTTTAATTTCACTTATTTTATTAATTAATTGATTTGTACCATTATTTTCAATTAATGTACTCGGTCTTTCTGTATTTTTTCGTAAAGTAAAACATGGAATATTTAATGCAGTGCTTTCTTCTTGTAACCCACCACTATCAGTTATAATATATTTACAATTTGCTATTAAGCATGTGATTTCTAAATATCCTAATGGTTCTTCTAAAATTATATTTAAATTTTCTTTAATTTTATTTAAATAACCTAATTTTTCTAAATTATTTCTAGTTCTTGGGTGTATTGGATATACTATTTTTTCTTTTTTACTAAGAGTTATAATATCATCAAATATTTCTTTTAATTTATCAATTTCATCTACATTACTTGGTCTATGTAATGTAATTAAAATATATTCTTTTGTATTTAATCCAAATATTTTATGAATTTGTGTGTCTAATGCTTGTTGTAAATATTTTTTTTGTGTATCAATCATTGTATTTCCAACAAAATATATATTTTCATTTATTCCTTCTTCTTTCAGATTTTTTATAGCACTTTTCTCTGTTATAAAAAAATATTTAGTAATATGATCTGTTAAAATACGATTTACTTCTTCTGGCATCGACAAATCTCCACTACGTAATCCACTTTCAATATGAGCTAAATCTATATCTAATAATTTTGCAGCTAACCCTGCTCCTAAAGTACTTGTTACATCTCCAAAAACTATAATCATATCTGGTTTCCCTTTCTCAAATTCAATTTTCAATTTATCACGTATTTCTCCTAATTGACCAAGATCGCCATTAAAAGATATTAAATCTTTTATTACTATATCTTTATTTTTTAGATATGAATTATTACATTCATATAATTTATTATCAAAATCTCCTGCTTTTGTTTTCTTTTTTAATTTCAAGTGTATATCAGGTTTAGGAAATTTTAATTGTTCAAAAAATATTTTACTCATTTTATCATCAAAATGTTGCCCTGTATGAATTAAAGTTAAATTAAAATCATTTTTTAAAATTTCATAAACAGGATATGCTTTTATGAAATTTGGTCTCGTACCTACAATAATAAAAACATCTTTTATTTTCATATTTATATATTTTATATATAAATAATTAAAAATTATAGGTGTAATATTATGACTGAAAATAATGGAACTTTTAATGATGTTTGGGATTTAGATAATACTTCTATCACTAATCTAAAAAAAGATAAAAAAAATTATAATGAATTAAAAAATAAAAAAAAAGATTTATTTGACGATGTTTTAGATTATTATGAACCTTCAAATAATAAAAAAAATGAAAATACAGAAAAAAGTAAAGATAAAAATAATACAACTATTACACCAATAAAACCAATATCAAAACCAAAATCAAAAAAGAAGAAAAAACTATTACCAAAATTAGTAATAGATGATTATTAATTACTAAGAACCACTATATTTTTTATAAATTGTTTCAAAAAAAGTATTATCATTTTGATTACATTCATTTTTATATAATAACCATAAATCAACTCCTTTTATATTTAGTTTTTTAATAGCATTTATATAATCAAAATCACTTGTAATAGTTTTTGCAAATAATTTAAATACTTGTTGTATAGCTGCTGGATTATTTTCCCCTAATTTCATCAATTCATCAAGTTTTTCTTTTGATATACGATTAACCATTTTAGGTGTTTTTTATTTCTTTAAAATAAAATTAAAATAATTGAAAAGTTTTCAATTTTTATTATATAGATATGGAAAATAAAATACAAAATTTAAAATATATATATTCAAAATTAAAATATAATAGTCTCAAAGGAGGACGGTATATTCAACAATCTAATTATGGACAACAAAATTGTGGTATATTTATTGGTTATGAAGAACATGCAGAAAGATTAATAAAGTGTACATTACCCTATCATGAAATTATAAATATAGTTAGAGAAAATCCACAAATATTTTCAAATGTATTTCCACATATTTATAATTACTATGAATTAGGAAGTAAATGGTATTTGGAAATGGACAAATTAGATGGTGATTTAACAAATTTAATATTTAAAGTTTTTAAGAAAGAATCAATAGATGAAACAATTGATGAATCAGAACATTCTAAAAGAGTATATTTAGAATATTTTTTGGATGAATTTTTAATTCCAAAAATTAAAAAAAGAGATTTATTACAAATTAATGAGATGAGTTTATATTTATATAAAAATAAAGACAAATTGATTTATTTTTTTATGTTATTACTTTTTAACCAACAAAATCCTGAAAATAAGGAAAATAAATATTTACAATTAGATTTTGATTTTTTAGATGGGAATGTAATAACTGAAAGATTCAATAATGGTCTATCATATGAGGGAGTAAATAATTATTTACGTTTATTAATAACTAATGAATTTTATATTAAAAACCTAGAAAATATAAATAAAAATATTTCGTTAGAAATTTTAGAAAAATTTTTAGGTACATTTAGAAAAAAAGTAGTCCCATATATACATGAAATATTAAAACAAATTAATTTTTTGCAAGATCATTTATTTTCTAATAATTTTATTTATAAAGATTTCAAATTAGATAATTTTGGATATAAACTCAAAGACTCGAATAAAATAAATCTTTCCGGGAAAGAACATACAATTGATGAAAATTTTAAAATAAATGGAAAGTATATTCATATATATATTCTTGATATTGAATCTGGGTTATTTCAAACTAATGAATATTCTCAAAAAATAGAAATAAATAAAAATTTTTTATTAAATAATTTTAGTAAATATGGACAATATCCGACTAATTTAATTCATCAAAGAATTCCAATACATGATTTAATTATAAATTCAGGTTTAGAAAGTTTGAATAATATAATAGACATTATTAAAAAAGATAGAATTAATTTATTCTAATAATTTATTATTAACATTATAAAATATTATAATATTAGTATATATATAAACATGAATTATGAAAAAGTTAAATTAATTTTTAATAACAATGATGAAAAAGTATTAGTTCAAGGGGATTACAATGTTAAAAATATATCAAAAATCAATGTAAAACCCTATTGTAATGTACAAATATTTGAAAATGAAAATGGAAAAGGAAACCAAATTAATCTAAATACAAATTTAAATGAAAAAGAAATAGATGTTGAAAAATTAAAATCCAGTGGAATTATATCAAATGTAAAATCTTTAAAGGTAGTAAACCAAAATAATATAGAAGGTTTTGTTGAGATAAAAGATTCTTGTCACTATGTATGCTCATCTTTAAATTTTAAGAATGTTACTATATGTGTAGCATTTATATTTTTAATAAATGAATTATTTAAAAAAAATTGATTAAAAATTTTTTAGATTAATTACTTAAGATTAATTTAAATACTATTTTTATTATGTCAAAGTTAACTAATTTTCAAAAAGTAGGAGAGTTCCATCGTGTTTTTGGACACCCAAAAAATGAAAAACCACAATTTAATATTTTTGATGATGATAAAAAACTTGTAAAACTTCGAATTGATTTAATTCAAGAAGAATTAGACGAATTAAAAGAAGCATGTGAAGAAAAAGATATGACAGAGGTTGCTGATGCATTATGTGATATTCTTTATGTAACGTATGGAGCAGGCCATGCTTTTGGTTTAGATCTTGATACAATGTTTAATGAAGTTCAAGAAAGTAATATGTCTAAAACTTGTGATAATGAAGAAGATGCTAAAATATCAGTAAAAAAATATCAAGAAGAAAAAAGATACAAAGATCCAAAATATAGAAAATCAGATTGTGATAAATATTGGATTGTATATGATAACAAGACAGGAAAAATTTTAAAAAATCATAAATTTAAATCTCCAGAATTATCTAAATTTCTAGTTTAATCAATTAAAGCTTTTCTATAAAATCTACTAATATTCATTTTTGAACTTAATAATTTATTTCTATTCATTTTTCTAATTTTTTTTATCGAATCAGAACTATTATAAAAAACTAGAAATAACATTTTATCTTCATTTTCATATTCTATTTTATTTTCAGATATTAATTTATATGAATTAACCCATCTTTTATTTTTATCTCTAATTCCTGTAATATCATTAGGTAAATGTAAATATTTATAGTTTTCATTATTAATTAAATATTTTAAAGATTCCCATATTATTTTTTTACCAATATCGTGATATTCAATTTTGGTTTTATTTGAAAATATTACTTTATTAATTTTATCCATACATAATTTCATTAATTTTGTATTAGGTTTACTCGCTAATAACCAATTAGATGGTTTACCATATCCATTTTCACATTCAAATCCAGTACACCCTGTACTAACAAAATCATATTCTGTATTTATTAATTTCTCAATAATTTCAACTGGATTCTTTAATACAATTATATCAGAATCTAAATATAATCCACCATATTTATATAATAAATATATTCTATATATATCTACTTTATGAGGTATAATTAATTCATCTATTTTATGTTTTATTTTTTTTAATTCTGGTAAAAATAAATATATATTATTTTTGTTTAAAAATATTATCTCATAATATTCTGAACAATGTTTAATCATTGATTCATGACAAAGTTGTATATATGCAGGTGTATCTGTATTATCTATATTATCCCAATAAACCCATAAATAAGGTTTATTATTTTTATTACTAAAAAAATGTTCCTTGCATTTAATATTCATATCAACTGTTTTATAATTATATGTATAAATTCTTGTATATAACCTAAATAAAAAAAATAAAATTAATAAATAAAATAATTTAAATTCCATTATATTTATAAATTTAGAAAATATTAAAAGTTAAAAAATAATACACATCCTTTTTTTCAAGTATTATATCTATTAATCCTTTTTTTTTGATAACACTTTTTTTATAATTATTTTTTTTATGATCGATAGAAGATAAAGTCATGATAAATGAATTTATAGATTTATGAGAAATCATATATGTGTTGGATACATACTTGTTAGATAATAATATTTCTGAAAAAATACTATTCCAAAATATATTTTGATGAATATCTATTAAATTAGTAATATCAAGTACCCAATTTTTATTATCATATTTCAAATTATTTTTTAAAACAGGATTAATAATTTTATTAACAAGTATATCATTAATTTCTATACTCGAATTAGTAATTTGTTTAAGACGAGTTTCACTAGATGAAAATATTTCTTTTAAAAGTGGTAATAATTCTTTTCTAATTCTTATTCTAGTTGCTAATATAAAACTTGAATCATTAAAATATGGGATATCGTATAATTTTGCTAAATGAATTACTTGGTTTTTATCTGTGAATAAAAGTGGTCGAATTAAATTAACACCTCGTACAAGACTATTTTCTTTCATTCCAGTAATTGATAAAATATTAGTACCACCTGATTTTGTACCACCTTGAAAAATATTTAGTAAAACATTTTCAATTAAATCATCAAAAATATGTCCTGTAAGTACAATATAATTATCATATTTACTTCCCAATTCTTTATAAAAATCAAATCTAATATTTCTTGTTTCTTCTTGCCAATTCTGAGTAAATTTACTAATTTTTTTAACAAAAAAATTTAAATTGGTATATTGTTTTTTTAATAAATTGGAATAATCATTTAGAAACTCTTCCTCCTTATCTGATTCACTACGGATATTATAATTAATATGACAAGCAATAATAGGATTATATTTATAAATCTCTAAAATAATTCTTAAAAGAACCATACTATCAACACCACCCGAAAGAGATACAATAATACATGTATTTTTATTTACATACTTTTTTAATATATTTTGGGTCTTCTTAATTAAAGATAAATTATTAAAACTATCTTGTTTACATAAACTAGTATTTTTCATCCAAGGATTTTCTAAAATTGTACTATAATCAATAATACTATCACTTGTGAATTGATTTTCTCTTTTTTCTTTTTCTAATCTTAAATTATTAGCACGATATACTTTATCCCATAATTTATTATTTTTATTAATATTGTGTTGTAAATTAATTAAAATTTTATTACATTCATTTAAATATTCAATCTTAGAAAGGTGTCTCAAAGGCATTAATACCCACATTGCTAAATTTATATTGCTATATTTTGTAAATATATCATTTGACTCAATTATTTTTCTAGAAATATAATATGCTTTCTGAGTATTATTCATAATTTTTTGTTTATTACTTCTATAAATGTGTCGGCTAAATTGATCAAGAATTATTATTAAAACTATATCACCATTTGGTAAAAGTTTCCAAAATGAAATTATTTTATACTCTGCTAAAATAAGATAAAATTTATATTTTTGAGTTATAATTCTATCAATAGTATCTGTTTTTGTATTAAACCAATACGATTCATTTAATAACCAAAAGTTTAATATCTCATTAATTTTTATAATTGATAAAATTATTATAATAGAAATAAAATAATATATATACATTTTTTATATTTTAGAATATTATGCTATACTCTGGAATATATAATTAATATTAAAATCAATTTTTTTTTTTATTTTGTACATCATACAATATATCAAAATGAATATCATTTAAAATTTGATTATATGTATTTTGTAGATTTTTTTTTAAAATTTTTAATTGTTTTAAATGAGAATTATTAAAAAATTCAAAATAATTATTAAATAATTTAATTTTTTCATGTAAAATTTTATTAAAATAATGATGTGTAGATACAAAATTATTTATATCTAAACCATTTGTATTTGTTTTTTTATAATTTTCAATTTCTTTATTATTTTTTTCTATAATGCTATTAAGTTTTTCTAATATAGACCTAATATCGTTATACATTCTAGATAATTCATCAACAGGATATTGTTTATATGTATTAATATCATCATATTTAGAAAATTTATTAGTAATTTTTTTTCCATCAATTAAAATATTATTTTCATTTAAATATTCACAAATTATTTGATATAATTTATAATATTCGCAGTAAATTCTATTATTTATAATCATAAATAAATTTTTATTATTATTATAATCATTATTTATTAATTTTATTTGAAAAAATAATGAATCTAGACCGAATAAAAATAATTTTCTATTTTCATTATCAATAAATTTTGTATGAATTTCTTTTAGTTTATTAATTTTATTATTTATTTTTAAAAGTATATTTTTAATATTTATATTTAAATCATTTATTTTATCTAGCATTTATAATTTATATACAATTTATTAATAAAATATATATAAATAAAATAAAATTATATTAATTATAAATGTCACAAAGTAATGAACAAGAACGAGTAGAAATGTGGGGGGAGGAACATGAGAAAATATTAGTAGATTGGGCTGATAAAGCAATGTGTTATAAATGGTTACATTCCAAATCACATCAAAAATATTACAAAATTAATATATGGTTTACTATACCTGTGATTATAATGTCTACTGTAACAGGTACTGCAAATTTTGCTCAAGAAAGATTTTCAGATGATTTAAAACAATATATATCAATGATAATAGGATCAGTAAACATTATAGCTGGAATTATAACGACAATTCAACAATATTTAAAAATTAACGAATTTACAGAAAGCCATAGGATAAGTGCAATATCTTGGGATAAATTTTATAGAAATATTCGTGTTGAACTAGCAAGGTCACCGGATGAGAGAATGTCAGTGTCGCAAATGTTAAAAATTTGTACTCAAGAATATGATAGATTAATGGAAACTAGTCCTAGTATTAAAGATAATGTAATTAATGAATTTAAGAATACATTTTTAGAAACAAGCATAAATAAATCTCAAATTTGTTGTAAGAAGAAAAAAATAATTTTATCTCATGAAGAAATTATTAGAAGACGTAAAGCCTATAATGAAATAAATAAACCTGATATTTGTGATTCATTAATTTCTACATCTAATTTCAAATATATTGAAAATAAAACAAATATAAAAAAAAAGAAAATTGAATCTGAATTAAAAAAAAGTGAAGTAATTTTTAATAATTTTAAGATTGGATTTTTTAATATTCATAATAGAAATCCTATAGAAAGTGAATATAGAGATAATTTAGAACATATTAGAATAGATATATTAAATGAATTAATAAAAAAGAATTTAATTTATTAGATATGAATAATATTCTATATCTTTATTTTCATTTGATAATTTTATTAATAATTTATAATAATTTTTTTTTGTAAAATTTATATTATTACTTTTATAATACTTAATTATTTGTTCTTTAAATTTAGTATTATCTTTATTTTGTTTATGAAAATAAATTATATATGGGTATTCATTTTGTAATTTCCTTGTTATAAATATATCTTTATCAGTATCAATATTTAAACACAAATTTTTAATTAAATTTATTTTTTGAAAAATTGTATTATCAAAATGGATTAAATTTCCATTTTCTATTTTATTAATTAATTCCCTTGTTTCATCATTATTAAATTCCGAATCATTATAATTTAGTGGATTAATTTTTTTGAAAATATTATTTAGATTTTTTATTTCTTCTGGTAGAGAATCTGATTGTATATTTTGATTTAAAATTTTATTCTTAACTAGATTTATTTTTTTCCCAAAAATACTACCTTCAAATATATATGTATTAAAATTAGAATTAAAAGTTATATTATCAGTTTCAATTCTAAAAAAATACATACCATCATTAAAAATTTTTTTAATATTTTTTGTTTTATTAATACAATTTATTCTTGAATTGTAAATATCAATATTTATATCTATATTTTTTATAAATATTAATGGAGTATCTTTTATTTTCTCTAAATAATTTTTATTTCCTATAAATGTAACTCTAAAATTATCAATATCTGTTATATCTGCTGTTAAATTATAATGATTACCAAATAATATTGGTTTATCTAATATATACCCTTTAATATATCCTGATCTATATAAAATTGATTCATAAATATCATTATTCAAACCTATATTTATTTTATAAACACCTTCGCATTTTGGTTTATCATAATTTATTTCTAATATATGCAATTCTTTCAAAGATTCGTGAATTTTTTCACCTAATCTTTTTTCTTCATATTTGTTTATTTCATAGGAAGACGGATATACTAATGATTTTACATTATTTATATTAGACTTTTCTAATGTATTTATACTTTCTATTTCTATGTAAGAATGTAAAATTTGGTCATTTAATATTAGTGTATTTGGTTGTATTATTGGATGTTTATATGATGTTAAAGAATATGAAATAGACCCACTATTATTATTATTCCAAGATTGACAAATACATAATTCAATTAAATTATTTGATTCTATATTTAAATTTAATGATTTGTTAATACTTTTACTATTAAAAACTTTCTTAATAGATTGTAAATCATATTTTTTTTGCGGTAATAATTGAGTTATATTTACAATAGATGTTATATTATCAGATATGTTTGTTATTCTGAAATTAATAGTATCACCTCTCGGTAGTATATATAATCTATTATCTATCCCAGGTTCTAATTCAATAGTTTTATTTATTGTATCATCTAATTCTAATATTTTATCAGGGAAAAATATATTAACTGGTATAATAATAGAATTATAATCATCATTTTCTTTATCAGATAAATATATGTTACCATTTACATTATCCTTAATTTTTGAAACATCTACTTGTATATTTAAATTTTCAGTATTGGGAGATAAATAAATAAATTCTGGAATTGTGATATATTCTTTTAAACAATCTGAATAATCTATATTCATATATTTACAAAAATCTCTGTCTTTTTGATTTTTAAAAAATGGTGTTATTTCAACATTAACTGAAATTAATTCATCTTTTTCACATATATTTTGAATTAAAATACCTCTATTAGAAAATCCATTATATTTACATAATATATCATAACCGTAATCATTATTTTTATATTTTTTAAGATTATTAAAACATTTATCTATTTGAATTAATCCAAATCCTTCGCTTAAACGATCATTAATTATTGGTTTAGCAGTTTCTATTAAATGTTTTTTTACCCAATAAAAATATGGAATATTGTTTAGAGAACTAAATATATTAGCTATACAACCACATACATATGGACTTGCCATAGATGTACCGTTACATAATTTTAGTGCTGATGACGCCCATGAAGAAATTGTTGTAATTGCTCCACCAGGAGCCATAATATCTACACCAAAATCACCATCACTCGAAGGACCTCTTGAAGACCAATTAAAAGGACCGTTGTATTCATTATCATTCATACAATACATATTATTTAACATGTCGTTATCAGTATATGCTCCTACTGAAATCAAGTGAGATGATGATGTGGCAGGTGCACCTACAGTCATTAACCCTGGTCCACTATTCCCAGCACTAGTTACAAATGTTATATTATATTTTTTACAGAAATCTTCAATAATATTAATTAATATACCTGTATGTGGTTCATTTATAGATTCTCCAAAACTTAAATTTATTAAATGTATATCTCTATTAACAACCTCGTGCATAGCTTTTATTAATGCTTCTGTCGTTTCAAGACCATTAACACGTACATCCCCAATATTAATTGATACAAATTGTACATCGGGTGAAATACCATTTTTTTCTTTATTTTTTGGAAAGTAAGCTCCTATAATACCTGCAACATGAGTACCATGATATCCTGATTCAAAAACAAGACATGATATTTTTTGGTCAAAATATTGTTTTAATGTAAAATTAATTTGGTATTCTTTTTCAGTAATACTGTAATATTTATAATTATATTTATAATCTTCAAGAAAGCCTTCCCAAAAATCTCCAATATATAGATAAGATAAATATTTATCTCCTTTTGAATTAGTATCTCGAAATGTTAAAATATCAACTATAATTTTATTAAAATTTTTTTTTAAATTTGGCATATTTTTAATCATATACTTGTCTATCAATTGATCTAATTTAATACATCCTAGATTTACTTCTGATATATTATCATTCCAGTTTTTTGGTAATGTTCGAGTAATACCAGATTTACATTTAATTTGTTTTATTTTTCCATCAGTTATAATTTTTTCTGTAAGTGAAACATCTATATCTCCGGATCCAGTACAATCTAGTAAATCTATGATTTTTTTTTTATCAGTACTAGTAGTTTGTAATCCTTCAACTCCCGGATCAATTCCAGTATCTAAAACAGCAACAACGATGTTCTCACCATTTTTAGAAGTTTTAATTGAAGGTAATTTATTAATAAAATTTATATTTTTAGCCATTATAAATAATTATAATTATTAATACTTAAATAAATTTATAAATATAAAATTTAAATTTATATATATAATATATAAAAATGGGGTATTGGGATTCTTGGTGCAAATTTGTGGATTATGTTTTCATTCATTATCTATAGATGATATATCAAATTTAGATTAAGAATTACAAAATAATTTTAACAAATAATTCATAATATTATTAAAAAATACAAAATGGTTCGAAAAGGCAACAGTTTTGCTTCCAGATGAAAGTATTCGTCATGGATTTAAAGAAGTATTAGTAAAATGAAATATTAATTTACTTTGAATAATAAATAATATTTTATTTTTATTCAAAATAAATATAAAAAAAAATTTTGTTGTGAATAAATTACAATATTTATTAGTTTTATAATATTTATAGAATGAGTAGTCCAGAACAAGAAGAAAATGTAAATTTTCAATTAACTGGTAAAAATGTACCTATTAATAAAGTTGAATTAATTAAACACATTCATAGAATATTATTTGAATTTCAATACCAAAAACAAAATAATATAAAACCTAAAGTTGATCCATTTAATGAAAATATCTATATTTCAAATGGCGACAAAGTAGTAATGGTCCCACATGATATACAAAATGAAGGTATTAAAATTTATTTAGATAATCCATCAATTTATCAAGAATATTTAAAAATGTATAATAATTCTAATGTAAATAATAATAAAAATGAAGATATTAGTACTGGAGAAGTTGAAAAAAAAGAAAATAATGAAAATAATAAAGAAGAACCTAAAGAAAAAGAAGAAAGTTTATTTGGAATTATTTCTTGTATAATATTTTTTTATTTGGTAACACAGTGTGCTCCTAGATTTTGGAATTGTGATGATGAGTAATAAATATAATTATTAATCTATATCCAACATTGCTGTATATTTTTTATGTTTATTATTATAATTATCTGGTCATATATACAAATGATATATCATCAAATATAAAATGAATATAGATACTATAAAATATATCATAATCATGGGGTTTTTTTTTATAATAAGTTATTAACGTCAAATGTATTTAATTATCAATTTTTATAATAAAAATTGATATATTTATTTTTAGCCATAAGGTACATAAATAATATTAAATAATAATATTATATATTTAAAATGGATGAAAATTTATATTCTAGACAATTGTTGACTTTTGGTAAAGATGCTATGGATAAAATAAATAATAGTAAAATATTTATTTCTGGTATGGGAGGCCTTGGAATAGAAATAGCAAAAAATATAATTCTTGCAGGAGTAAAAACTGTAACAATTCATGATAGATTAAATGTAGTTAAAAATGAAGATTCTTCCACATCTTATTGGTTAAATGAATCAGATATTGGAACTAGTAAAATAGATAAAATTTTACCAAAATTACAATCATTAAATTTATCTGTTAATGTTGAACCAAATTTTGATATTTTAAATAAAAATAATTTTAAAAAATATGATATGATAGTTCTATGTGATTACAATATATATGATATTTTTGAATATGAAAATTTTTGTAATATTAATAATATTAAATTTTTACTTGCAAATACACATGGTTTATATGGATATATATTTTGCGATTTTGGTAGTAATTTTGTAACACATGATGTAGATGGTGAACCAATTAAATCTGGTATTCTTGTACAAACTGAAGGAGATGAAAATAATATTATTGTTTCAAATGAACCACATGAATTACAAGTTACTGATTGTATAATAATTAAAATAAATGGTAAAGATTCAAAAAAATATACTGTAAAAAAAGTTGTAGATCTTAATAGGTTTATATTGAACGAAAATCCATTTACAGGTAATGTATTGACTAATACTGAATTTTATCAAATTAAAAATAGAGAAATTATTAAATTTTTACCATTGGAAAGTTCTATTTTAAATCCAACTTTTGTAGAGCACGATTTTTGTAATCCAAATAAATCAAAAACATTGCATTTATATACAAAAATAATGTGGTTATTAAATAGTGCTCAAAATAGTTCTATATTTAATGAGAATGTTAAATTTGTTCCTAAACCTTGGAATGAAAATGATGCACTTGAAATAATAAATATGTTAAAAGATGAAGAAGATATAACATTTGATGAAGATATGTTTAGAAAGTTATCTTACACATGTGCAGGGAAATTATGTCCACTAAATTCAATAATTGGAGGAATAGCATCTCAAGAAATAATTAAAGGATGTACTTGTAAATATAGGCCGATACAACAATGGTTGTATTACGATGTCATTGATATTTTTCCAGATATAGAATTACCTTTTAAGGGTGATATTGATAATTATATAACAGAAGGCACAAGATATGATTCACAAAATATAGTTTTAGGAAAAAAATTCACAGAAAATATGAATAAAAAAAACGTATTTATTGTGGGGGCAGGTGCAATAGGATGTGAACATTTAAAAAATTTTAGTATGATGGGTATTGGAAATATAACTGTAACTGATATGGATTATATTGAAAAATCAAATCTCAATAGACAATTCTTATTCAGAAATTCGGATATTGGTAAATCAAAATCATATGTTGCAACTCAAAGAACATCTGAAATTAATCCTACTATTAATATTACAAATCAAACACTAAAAGTAGGACCAGAAACATCAAATTTTTATAATTACACTTTCTTTGATAAAGTAGATTGTGTTACAAATGCTCTTGATAACATTGAAGCACGATTATATGTTGATTCATTATGTTTGAAATATAATAAACCTTTAATTGAATCTGGAACACTTGGTACAAAATGTAATACACAAGTGATTTTACCAAATTTATCTGAATCATATGGATCATCTAGAGATCCTCCAGAAAAATCTATTCCTGTTTGTACTTTAAAATTATTCCCTTATTTATTTGAACATACTGTTCAATTTTCAAGGGATCTAATGGAAGGATATTTTAAAAACTCCCCCGATAATTATAAAAAAATTATTAATCAACCACAATCATTAGAAAAAATGGATAGATCAGAATTAATTCAAATACTTGAAGATGTAAAATTATTAACACAAATTAAAATAAAAGATATTGGAGATTGCATTTCTTTGTCATTTTTATTATGGCACAAATTATTTAGAGATCCAATTTATAATATTCAAAATAAATTTCCAGAAAAACATAAAAATGTAGACGGGACATTGTTCTGGTCTGGTACTAAGAAATTTCCATCTTATTTTTCATTTGATGTAGAAAATAAATCACATTTAGGATTTATTATTCATATGACATTTATTTGGATGAATGTATATAAGATTATTGGTGAAGAAGATAAATTTTTAGATGAAGAATATTTTAAATTATATATTTCAAATTTACAAATTCCATCAATTCAAAAGGATGATAATATTAAATTTGATGAACAAAAAGATACAACCGATACTGAAATAAATACAGATTTAAGTAAAGAAGAAATAATTGAAGAACTATTTAAATTAACCAAAGATAAATTAGATCTTGAATCTATTGAATTTGAAAAAGATGATGATATAAATCATCACATAGATTTTATTATGTATTCATCAAATATGAGATCTTTAAATTATAATATAGGAATTCAAGATAGATTACAAGTAAAAAAAATAGCAGGAAAAATAATTCCAGCAATAGCAACTACAACTACCCTTGTATCGGGCTTAGCAAGTATAGAATTATATAAAATTTTTCAAGGATTTGATAAATTAGACAAATATAAAGATACTTTTTGTAATTTGGCTTTACCTTTAATTACTAGTACTGAACCTAAAGGAGTTAATAATTTAATTATTAATGATAAAAAATATAATATGTGGAGTTTTGATGAGGTAGATAAAAATACAACTTTGCAACAACTAATTGAAAAATATTCTGATTGTAAATTACTATATAACGATTCTATAGAAATACCATTAGATCTCGAATATATTTCTTACAAAAATAAAATTATTTTTAATTCTTTTATGCCTTCTCTTGATGAATCATGTATTGATAATAAAACTTTAGAAGATACTATTAGAATATATAATTCAAATTTAGATACAATGGAAGAATTAACTATATCTTTAGGAATTGATTTGGATAGTGATGACGATGATGACGAAAATGAATTTAAAAATATTGAAATCAACCCTTTATCAGTTAGGATTAAATTTTAAATAATGTATTTTTAAATATCATTCTCTATAATTTCTTCTGTAAAGTCTATCGAGGAGTATACTAAAAGTATTGATATAACATATACTATAAATAATATTGTGTTTTTTTCCATTATATATATTTTACCTTTAAAATTTTTTTATTATAATAAAATATATAATGGATATTTCTAATTACATGAATACATCAAACAAAAGTTTAGATAGTAAAGAGGAATTATACAAGTACAAAATCGAAAAATACAAATCAAAATACTTTGATTTACGAAATAAATTACAAAAAGGTGGTGATGGTGATGATAGTGGTGGTAGTGGATGATCAGGTAAATCTAAGAATGAAAATTATAGTGTTGCAACAAGTTATGAAAATAAAACAAATTTTATATCAAAATGAGGTGATGATAAAGATGATTTTCAAATTGGTAGTGGGTGATCAAAACATAAGAAAAGTAAAAAACAAACTACAAAAGAAGTAAAAAAAAAATTAAAAAAAATAAAAAAGAAACAAAATAAAGATAAAAAAAAAAAGAAAAAACAATTAAAATCTAAATCTAAAAAATAAACTTGTTTTTTTTTATAAAAAAATTTTAAATAAGTTGAATGACATTTATAATATATAAAAAATTATTATAAATTGAAAAATTTTATTTAATATAATAAATTAAATTCTTTTATTATATATATAATAAAAGAATGGTTAATAATTCAGAAGTAACATTAATTCATGCAAAATGGTGTGGTCATTGTACTAGATACCTTCCTAAATGGAATGATAGTATTTCATCTATTTTACAAAAAAATGGCATTCAAGCTGGACAATTAGAACAGAGTGATAGTAATTTTGAATCATTA
>Ga0163111_10000130_pt1 | contig 42678 bp, 29 predicted proteins | sample CRUFie1St18metaG_FD_109645 | JGI IMG/M metagenome (GOLD analysis project Ga0163111, IMG submission 109645) | Marine microbial communities from the Costa Rica Dome - CRUD Field 142mm St18 metaG | ecosystem: Environmental > Aquatic > Marine > Oceanic > Photic zone | place: Costa Rica: the Eastern...
ACGCCCGTTCGATCTCATCATCGCCAGCGGCCCAATCCATAAAGGCATCCGGCGCACCATCGATCACATTGTCAGGCCCGAAGTCGGGTGCATCGACATCAATACCAATTACCGTCATGGTTCGACTAGCGAACGATGTCTCCGCGAGTACACGGCGGTGAGCCGCACGAACCCATGCTTCGCTCGCTATAGATTCAGCGTCCATGACCCCGGCAGTAACGTAAAAATCAGCCGATAAACGGGTCTCGAGCCAATCGGTAAGCGCCAGTCGGAAACTGCCTACTAACGAGGTAACACCGATATTAGCGATGAGAGTCAGTAATAAAGCCATCATCGCCAGCCGCAAATGCGGGAACTGTTGGCTAACGTCGGCAATGGCCCAGCGCGCGCGCCAATGATCCTGTACGGCTGCCCTCCCCATTGCTACCACCAACAACACGGCGACGGGCAGCAATGCGATCCCCGCAAACAGAACCAATGCGAGGAGTGCAAATCCTTGCGTTACCGATGACGCCAACGGATAGCAGAGATAGGTAATTAGAAGAAGCACCATACCTACACTAGCCAAGGCTATATCGCGTCGTGAGAGCAGGGTCGAAGCCTGTGCACTCGAGTCATCTGAACTAACGAAAGTGGCCCGCAATAGCGGTAAGACGAGCGCCAGAATCAATCCCGCAAGCGCGAGTAATAAGGACTCCCAAAACAGTCCCACGTTAAAAACGGGAAGACTGGATACCGAAGCCCCATAAATATTTTGCATAGTTGCCGCCACCGCGGGCATTAATGCCGAACTCAAGGGCTGAGCGAGCAATGTCCCCAGTAACGCACCTGTCGCCGCCCAAATAAGCGATTCGATCACAGTCGCCGCGACAATCGCCTGTCTGACGGCGCCCAAATCTTTTAATACGTGCAAGGTTTGCTGTCTCGCATGCAGCGAAAAATTCACCGCGTTGAAGACAATAAACGTGCCCACTACAAACGATAAAAGCCCTAAGGCAGTGAGATTGGTATGCAAGCTTTGGGTGAGCTGAGTGAGGTCCAGTGCCTCAGATTGATTAGACAGCACCAAGCGATCTCCGAACTGATCGACAAAGCGAGCCTGCTCGCTTGGCGTTAGTGGAGGCGCCGCCAGATACGACACCCTGTCAGCCTCGAATATTGAGAGCGCGGCCCCCAAGTCGATAAATATTTGATCGCGCTGCTGTGACTGGGATCTGATGACCGCAGGCGGCAATAACGTGCCCTCACGGAGCTGGACTTGTTGACCCTCGGCCACGCCCAGGCGCCGGGCTGTCTGAGCGGGGAACCACGCTTCGTAAGGGGGTTGCGTCAAGCGACTCCAGCCGCTGCCGCCGAAGGCACTCTCGTCAAACGGACCCTCGTCAGAGGTACTCTCATCAAGAGCACTGTTATCGGCGCTACCACCCCTTGTTAACGGCAATGCCAGTAAATCCGTCGCAATGATCGAAATGAGCGCTCCATCGCGACTGGCCAAGCGCTTTTCCATTACTGGATACACCTCGGTAAAACCCGCTCGCCGAAGCTGAATGTAATCGTCAACGGAGACATCAGTACTGATACGATCAGTAATCCGCCACTGGGCCGATGCCCCTAAAATTTCATCTGCTTGCGCGTAACTCGCTTTCGCGCTCGCGTTGATCTGAGCAACTGCTGTGTAAAGACCGCAGCCCAGCACCAGCCCGGTTAAAACAAAGAGCGCCTGCAGCGGATTTTGACGATAAAAGGCGAGCGTAGTCGCCAGTGTCACCAACGTAGCGCGAGTCATTAGGCAGGTGTCAAAGTGCCGGAGCCCAAGCGCACAACATGACTTAGGTGACTGGCGATCTCTGAACTATGCGTCACAACCACCAGCGTTGCACCCACGTCTGATGCAGCACCCACCAACAGTTCAATGACGGCATTACTGGTTGCCTCATCCAGATTTCCCGTGGGCTCATCCGCCAAGACCAGTTTGGGTCGGTGCAAAAGTGCCCTCGCGATCGCGACCCGCTGTTGTTGGCCGCCTGACAACTGGCTTGGGCGTCGGTGCGCTAGGTGATCGATACCCAACATATCAAACAGGTTGAGCGCAAAACGCTTGTCGAAAACACCTGCTAGCCGGGCTTGTAGTGCCGCGTTGTCCCACGCGGATAGCGAAGAAACAAGGTGAAACTTTTGAAAGATCAAACCAATTTGGTCTCGGCGAAAAGCAGTTAGCTCTGACTGACTGAGGTCCGCGATTTGCACCCCGTCGACCCATACCGCGCCCGCATCGACCGTATCGAGGCCCGCAATGATATTCATCAGGGTGGTTTTACCAGCACCGCTTTCTCCCATGAGCGCGACACTATCGCCCGACCCCACACACCACGACAAATCCCGCGCAACGTGAATGATCTCGTCCCGGTCACGAAATGACTTATCAATTTGGATGAGCTCGAACATGGCAGCCTTGAAGATGTCAGCAAAAAAATGCTTGTTGACCGCGGACCCATCGCGGTTTCTCACAGTGAATACGCAAAGTTGACTGATCGGAGCGCGGCTAACCTGATATTGGCATCGACACAAGTCGGGCGGCACGGGCTTAAAAGCCGCTAGTAAGATCAGATTGCTGATATTGGAACTGGTAAAAAACTGGAAGTACATCGTAGCGAAGGTCTGTCAAGCGCAGCGAAGACTCGACCTTCCGCCACAACGACCAAAGATCCAGAACCTTATGGTTGCGTCACACACCGATAGCCTGACTTAGCCAGACATAAGCGACCACACTTGCCATTGGCCGGTGATACGTTAGATTTAGGAAATTAATATGAAGCAAATGTCACTTCGACGTGACAGGGAGTCATTGTGTCCAAGTTGAAACTCCAGCTATTTTTCTTACTACTCCTAGGTATAACACTAGCAACACCCTCTCAGGCCAAGGATATCATCGACACTGCGCTATATGAGGGTCTTGAATGGCGAGAAATTGGCCCGTGGCGAGGTGGGCGAGTCACTGCTGTGTCGGGTGTGCTCAGTAACGACCGAACATACTACATGGGAGCCACTGGCGGGGGCGTATGGAAAACCAATAACGCTGGAAACTCATGGAGTAACGTGTCAGATGGCTACTTTGGTGTCGGTACTATTGGTGCCATCGCGGTTGCCGAATCAGATGAAAACATTGTCTACGTTGGAACAGGCGAGGCTCCGATTCGCGGGGTCACCACCAGTCATGGTGATGGCATGTACAAGTCGACCGATGCCGGTAAAACCTGGAAACACATAGGACTTAAGGACGCGGGTCAAATTGCCCGGGTCATTGTCCACCCATCTAATCCCGACCTAGTCTATGTGGCCGTCCAGGGACAAATTTGGGGACCAAATGAAGAGCGTGGTGTATATCGATCGACTAACGGCGGGGACACGTGGGAGCCGGTGCTTCAGATTGACGATGAGACGGGCGCAACAGATCTCTCAATGGACCCTACCAACTCTCGAATCATGTACGCATCGATGTGGGAACACGGTCGAACCCCCTGGTTCATCAAATCAGGCGGTACAGCCGGTGGGCTTTATAAAACTACGGACGGGGGTGATAGCTGGAAGAAGCTGGGTGGCGGCCTTCCTGAGCTCATTGGTAAAACAGGAGTCGATGTATCTGCCAGCAGTCCGAATCGCGTTTATGCGATTGTCGAAGCAGAGATCGATCAAGGTGGTTTGTGGCGCAGTGACGACTATGGCGAAAGCTGGTCTCTGCTGAATAACGAGCGAATCATTTGGTCTCGTGCTTGGTATTACATCCATATAAAAGCCGATCCACAGAATGCCGATACGGTATGGGTACTTAACGCACCCCTCATGAAGTCGATCGATGGTGGGAAGACCTTTGAAACGCGATCGGCGCCCCACGGTGATCACCACGACATGTGGTTCAACCCTAGAAACAGTGCAAACTTCATCAATGGTAATGATGGAGGAGCCACCGTAACCTTCGATGGCGGCGCATCGTGGTCCAGCATCATGAATCAGCCGACCGCTCAGTTTTATCGGGTAATAACCGACAACCAGACACCCTTCAGGATTTACGCAGGACAGCAAGATAACTCCACGGTCTCCATTCCCAGCCGGACATTTGGAGGCGGTATTGGGCACGGCGACTACTTCGCTGTTGGCGGTGGTGAAAGCGCGCATATCGCCTTTAATCCCGACAATCCTCGACTGATTTACGCAACCACGATTAACGGTACTCTGACCGAGTATGACCACGTTAACAAGCGTACTCGCCCGATCAAGCCTTATCCCGAATACGTTTTCGGCGAGCAATCGAAAGATCTCAAATACCGCACAAACTGGAATGCCCCGGTAGTGGCGTCGCCACACGACCCCCAAATTCTCTACTACGGCACCCAGAAGTTACTGCGCAGTGACAATCGCGGTGTGACCTGGACAGAAATCAGTCCCGACTTAACCTTCAACGATAAATCCAAACAGGGCTTAAACGGTGGTCCGCTGACGCCAGAAAATGTGGGTGCTGAGTTCTACGGCACGATTTTCTACATTGCCGAATCGACCCATCAAGCAGGGGTCATATGGGTGGGAACAGACGACGGTCGGCTGCAAATCACGCAGAACGGCGGCGAGTCATGGGTAGATATAACACCGAGGAATTTGAAAGGCGCTCAAATTAACGCTATCGACGTCAGTCCACATGAACCGGGCGTTGCCTACATTGCGGTGGCGGGCTACAAGATGAATGATTTCCGGCCCTACATTTACAAGTTGACCGACTACGGGAAGCGCTGGACGAGACTCGATGGCGACCTCCCCGACGACAATTTTGTGCGCGTGGTCCGCGCCGATCCCGAGAAAGAGGGGCTTCTATACGCGGGATCCGAAGGCGGGCTATTTGTCTCTTTTAACGACGGCGATCACTGGCAGTCCTTGGACATGAATTTCCCCACCGTGCCAATCACAGACTTGAGGGTTCGGCAAAACACACTGGTTGCGGCGACCCAAGGCCGAGGGTTTTGGGCATTGGATGAGCTCACGGTCATCCGCCAACTCACTGCGTCGCTGACAGAGAAAAAAGTACATGTTTTCGAACCAAAACCGACGACGCTAATGCGCTGGAGTGGGCGCGGCGGTGCCAACAAAGGGAAAAACCCATTATCGGGCGTGGTTCTCTCCTACTTCATCGGGGACGAGATTGAGGGTCCACTATCCATACAGATTCTTAACAAAGATGGTGATTTGGTAAGAACGTACTCGAGTGAAGAGCGCGAGTTTGACCGGTGTGTAATAGGTAATCTGACTCCTCGATTGGCCTACACAATGAGCTACCCGACCATGAAGCAGGGCATCAATAACTGGTCCTGGGATATGCGTAAAGATGGCCTGACCTGTATTGACGATATCCGTCTCTTCGCTGGCTTCAGCGGACCAACGGTAACGCCCGGGCAGTATTCGGTATCTGTGCGTATTGGCGATCACTCAGACTCAACAGACTTCGTCTTATCTGCCGATCCCCGGGTAGACGCGAGCCCAGACGACTATGCGTTTTTAGATACCAAACGATCCGAGGCGGCGGCAATGCTCAATGAGCTGCTGCAGGCACTGAATAATGCGCGAACAGCGCGAGACCGCATCGAGGCCCTTGTCCTCGACAGCGGTGATAACGAATCGCTCAAAGCGCTCTCTGCACAGGCCATCAATAAGCTGAATGCGTGGGAAAATCTCGTGACGCAAACGGGCTATAAAACCTATGAGGACGAGGACAGTATGCCGCCCATGTTAGATGTACATATCCGACACGTGTTTGACGTGATCGATCGCGCGGGTGCACCTGTCTCAGAGGGGTCGCTGCAACGCCTAGCGGACCTCAGTGAGCAATGGCATGTTGCAAAGGCTCAGTTGTTGGCCATCACAGAAAATGAGCTACAGCGAATAAATGAGTGGGCGCGGGAGAATAATCTGGCGCATATCGTCGCACCGCTCGATTAATCAAGCCTCTTTTTATATGACGTATCGGAGGTACCCATTGTCCAGAGGCGTCGATTTGATTTTTGCCTGATATGGCAAATACAAGACGTGACTTCTCAGGTGATGAACACGCATACTCAGGTCAGCATCGCTTACCGTTCGATGGGTGGCCGCGTCATTCTTTAATGCGAGTCACCCTCTCCAAAAACAATAATGAACGTTAATTTCTCTAGGGAAATTTTTTAATGACAGCAGTATCCAAAACCGAAGGTCAGCAATCATCAGTCGAAAACGCCGGGTATGGCACAAAGTCCTACCGAACCTACGTTCTCTCAGCCCTGACACTCATTTACATTTTGAACTTTGTCGATCGCGGACTTCTCGCGGTGGTGGGTCCTGACCTGGTACCGGAGCTCGGGATTTCAGACACCCAGTTCGGCTTGCTTACGGGCTTTGGCTTTGCCCTGCTTTACACCATCGTCGGCATCCCCCTGGCGCGACTCGCCGATACCGGACATCGCGTGTGGATTATGACCATCTGCATCGCCCTCTGGTCGCTAATGACCGCGCTGTGCGGCCTTTCCACTGAAGTCACCATTGGCTCGATAACCATCGGGGCGTTCTGGGTCCTGCTGATGTGCCGAGTCGGGGTTGGTGTTGGTGAGGCCGGGTGTACGCCCCCGGCAAACTCTCTTATTGCCGATTACTTCACACCGCCTGAGCGCTCCCAGGCGCTCGGCGTTTACGCCATGGGCGTCACACTCGGTGGTATGTTCGCCAACCTGATTGGCGGTTGGGTCACCGACGCTTTCGATTGGCGAACGGCATTTTTTGTCGTTGGCTTACCCGGTCTGCTCATCGCCGCTATCTTCAAGATGACGGTTAAGGAACCACCTCGCGGCTATACCGATCCCGTCGGTACAACACCTAAAGAGCGTGTTGAACTGCGTGAGGCCATTCGGGAGTTAATGACAAAACCCGCCTTCTGGTTGATGACAGCAGGCGCCACCATTGCGGCTTTTTGCGGCTACGGCATCTCGTCTTTCCAATCGATCTTTCTCGTGCGTGCTCACGGTATTACCACCGGTGAGGCCGCCATATGGATTAACACGCCAGTCGCACTCGTCGCCGCCAGTGGCACATTCGCTACCGGTTGGATGGCAACCCGGCTCTACAAGAAATACCCGGGCGCCATCGCCTGGGTACCTGCCATTGGTTTAGCGCTGTCGGTTCCTTTCTATCTATATGCTTTCACCACCGAGAATCTGCTCTACGCAGGCATATGCTTGGGCATTGGTGGCTTTGTGAAGTACGGCTATCTGGCCGCCCAGTACACGATTGGTCAAGGCGTGGTCACAATGCCCGTGCGCGCGACAGCGACCGCTGTACTGCTCTTCGTAGTTAACCTCATCGGTTATGGTTTCGGACCGCTCTTCATTGGGGCCGTCTCCGACATCTTTTTCGTCAACGGGATTGTGGAGTTGGGCGTCACCGCCGAAGAACTAGCCAGAAATCAGTGTCATCCACGAGTGATTGCCGAACTCAGTGAGCCGCTGCAGAAAGTCTGCGGTGCGGTTTATGCCGACAGTCTCAGATCCGCCATGCTGATTACCGCGAGTCTCTATGCGGCCTGTGCCTTCTTCTTCCTTTTAACGTGGCGGCGTCTCGATAAGGACATGGTCGATCGCAATCCCGCGCAGGCAGCCTGACAGTGGTAACTTTTTAGCGATCGAGTGAGTACAGTAAGCGCTCAATGCCAGCTAATCCCAGTCGCTCGAGCGTCTGAATATTGCGCTCAGGGATCCGCTCCGGGTTCGGGTAGGTGTCCAGCGCGCTCGTCACCGTCGTCTCGCGGAGCAAATGAATAAGTGGGTATGGCGCACGGTTAGTAAAGTTACTGACCGCGCCTACAGGCTCTCCCTCAAAGCGATATTCAGGATGAAAACTGGCGAGCTGAATCTCGCCATCCAATCCCATCTCCTCGAGCAGCGTCTGCGCGTCATCGAGAAATCCTAGATAATTATCAAAATCCTCTAAACCCTCTGGGAAGACGAGCACTGACGTGGCGATATCCGACTCCTCTGACTGGCTGAGCAGATCAAGCTCCGTGATGAGCACTGTTGCAATGGCCTCGGAGGATGCCGACTCAGAGGCAACGATGCGCAGTGCATCTGATGAGACAAGAGGGCGTGCAAAGGGGCATAAGTTGAGACCGACTACAAACAGCTCGATCCAAGCGCGAACGCACGTGATCGCCTGTTTATTGGTGATGTCCGAGACCGCGCTCACGAAAGCAGCAATATCAACTGAATTGCCGAGGAAAAGTGCTCAAGACTAAGAGCACTGCGATATCAATCAAATTGCCTAACACCATATATAGCCCTAGAGTACGACAGTATCTTCACATACAAAAGACGCCGATCGAGATAGGCCCTCACAGAAATCAATTAAGCCTGTGTTCCACCACCATAGGTAAAAAATCTCCTCTTGCATGCCGATATTGGTGCGGGCAACCTGCTAACTTTGATAAATGCCAGTAACCGTTTGAATCTTTCAATGAGATAAACAATGGAGAAATCTCCCGATCTTAAGCCTGAGTTGATAGAGGCGCTTCTTGAGAGCTTAGCGAGTTGGGATCCACGTGCCTCGGTTCCACTAACACTGACTTTCATGGAGCATGCTGACCCTACTGCACTCGACGGATTTTCTCGTCTGATGGCATCTAGCCCTGGCGCTGACTCCATGCTCTCCGATCGGTTTTTGAGCGAGTCACCCGACATTGAGATGTTAAAAACATGTCCAAATGGAAGCTTGGGACGGGCGTATTGGCAGTATTTAGAAGACAACGAATTGGATGCAAATTTACTCCGCCAGTCCGATTTCATACCCGCTCACAAGGTGCGTGGCACGGACGAGGGGCATCTTGCCGAGCGCGGCTTTCAACTTCATGACTTATTTCATGTCTTGACCGGCTACGATACAACGCCGTTGGGCGAGGTAAAGGTCGTCAGCTTTACAGTCGCTCAAGCGCCGGCTCCCTATCCCGCCATGATTATTGCAAGCCGTCCACTGCAAATGGTTCTTTATCAGCCTGAATTACTTCCTTTCGTAATGGACGCTATTACTGAAGGGTGGATGAGAGGTCGCAAGGCTCAGCCATTACTACCTGTTCACTGGGAGAACCATTGGTATCAGCCACTGAACGAGCTCCAGGCCCGATATAACTTAATCTGACGCACAGTATCCGCTCACACATCCGGAACTTTTTTTGAAAATCAATAATTTCTCAACAATACTGCAACAGGGAAATTAAGCTAATCCGTGACAATAACCCTTATTCTTAAGAGAGACAGTGTTGAGCCATACATTTTTTGACTACGCAGAGAGCGATATCGAAATACGCTCGGATCTGGCCGATAGCTTTAATGTTTACTGGCGCCAACTATCAGCTGTTGGAACCTGGTTTACGGCGAGCGAGAGAATTGCAATAGCGGCAGAATCAAGAGCCGCGTTTGATTGTTCTCTTTGTCGACGGCGCAAAAATGCGCTATCCCCAAGCTTAATAACCGGAACGCATACGGCGGTGACGGATCTGCCGCCCGTTATTGTCGAGGCGATTCATAAAGTCATTACCGATCAGGCGCGGATCACGAAGTCCTACGTCACGGAACTTCAAAAAAGCGGACTATCTGAGGCAGCCTATGTAGAGCTCGTTGGTATCACAGTGACAGTCTTCAGTATCGATGAGTTTCATCGGGCAATGGGACTGCCGTTGGAAACCCTACCCGAACCATCTGAGACGTTGCCGCCAAGTATGTATTCACCACCGCAAGCCGTGCATGGAACGGGCTTCGTCGCCATGCTTCCCTCCGATGGAGCGGTTGGGCACGAAGAAGACCTTTGGACTAACAAAACAGCCAATGTGCACAGAGCTCTTAGTCTCGTGCCAAACGCCGTCCGAGAGTGGGTAGCTGTTATGAAAGCCCAATATATGTCCATGACCGACATCGCTACCATGCAGCAAAAGTTTGATCGCTCATTAAGCAGGGCGCAGATGGAAATTGTCGCCGCAAGAGTGTCTTCATACAACGATTGCTTTTACTGAACGGTCTCACACGCCATGATGCTCAGGTTGAGTGTCAATAACGACGAAACGTCATCTGATCTGGACCTTATCACTGGGGAGTCTCGCGTTGCACTAAGAGACGTCCCTCTGTCAGCGGAGCTGGCTGCCTTTGCTGAGTCAATCGCTAAACGGGATGAAGAAAATGCGCTTAGCGTCATAAGAGAATCCCTCGCCGCAGCTTCCAGTCAGGAAGTGGTGGTCGACGCCGCCGCGGTGGCTGCCAACTTTCAAAGGATGGTAAGAATCGCCGATAGCACAGGCATTCCCTTGGACAGACCCCAGCGAACATTTAGTGAGAAGGTCTGGGATGAACTCAATCTAGATAGGATGCCGCGAGCCTATAATTAGCGCCGTCGTCGCTCTATTAGTAAATACCGCCCGAATCTACCTAGGTTTGTCGCCTAATCACAGCGCTTAGGAAGTTAACCTGCGCAGCTCCCAACCTAACCTTGTAGTTGCTCCAAAATGCCCGCCATCGATAGTTTGTTATTCACAATCTCATCCTGACTTAAGCCCTGTAGCTCATAAGGTAGTACTAGCCACTCATCGACCTCGTGAACATAATAATCAGGAGACCGGCCGGTTTTGTTTCTCGCGGGTTTGAAATACGGAGTTGCGACTCGGACCTCAGACGGCATATTCAATCGAAGCTTTTGTTGGAGGTCTGTGATGACTGCCTCAATGCTATAGCCAGAATTAAAGACATCATCAACTAACAACAAACGATCATCTGCATTCAGGTTCTCGAGCAAATATTGCAATCCGTGCACCCGAATACTCGAAGGGTCATCCACAGACTTTTGGTACTCGGGCAATCCCGCATAGGACGTACGAATGGAGATGTGGTCGCTTTCAACACCCAGAAACTGTAGGCATTCCTGCACGTAAATGCCTACAGAGGAACCACCACGCCAAATGCCCACAATGAAGGTGGGGGCAAAACCGCTTTCATACACGGAAACTGCCATGCGGAATGCATCATTGAGTAGGGCCTCTTCCTCAACAAACGTTTTTTTGATCATTTGATCCAAGGGCTGATTTCCTGAGAGTTGCTTGCTGATATCATAGGGTTTTAGCGGTTACCAAGATCACAGTCATGAGCGCCACGAAAACATACCTGTCCGCTAATCAATTATTGAACGATTCGTTTCAATTGGGTACCCAAATCATCAAGAGCGGCTTCAAACCCACCTTCATTGTGGGCATTTGGCGCGGCGGAGCGCCGGTGGGCATCGCGGTACAGGAAATCCTTGCCTACGCAGGCATTCAAACTGACAACATTGCTATCCGGACATCTTCCTACAAACAGGGCATAGACCAACAGAAAGGCCATGTTGAGGTCTATGGCTTGAGTTATCTGGTGAAGCGCCTCACACACGAGGACAAACTCCTGATTGTCGATGATGTCTTCGACACCGGCCGCACCATTGACGCGGTCATCGACCGGTTACACGAACTACTGCGCCAAAACATCCCCCGCGATATTCGCGTTGCCACTCCCTACTTCAAGCCCAGTCGGCGAAAGGTAGACCTAACCCCCGACTACTACCTCTACGAGAATGAAGACTGGCTTGTGTATCCGTATGAAATACACGGATTGACTGCTGACGAACTTAGAGAGAATAAGCCTGCGCTATTTGAGATCTTAAAAAACCACATAAAAGCGTAGCTCTAAGATCCCGCTACTATTCGTTTCAGAGTAGAGCGAATTTGATAACAAATAAGCCGGCGATCACTAGCGCACTCCAACTCACCTTGCGCTCCACGGACGCGAGTAAGCTCAGCGCGACGTAGCTGATGAACCCGATGCCGATGCCATCTGCAATCGAGAACGTCAGAGGGATCATGATCATGATGAGCAACGCAGGGATCAGGACGACTGGGTTGTCCCAGCTTAAGCGTCCGAGCCCTGAGCACATGATCAGCGCCACGTAAATCAATGCGCCCGAGACCGCAAAGCTTGGAATCATCATTGCCAGCGGCGCGAAGAAGATAGCCAACAAGAAGAAGAAGCCGACGGCACAGGCTGTCAGACCGGTTCGACCGCCTGCGGCAACGCCCGCGGCACTCTCGACATAAGACGTCACCGGCGAATTACCGAGCAGAGCACCCAGTACACTCGACGTGCTGTCCGCTTTTAAGGCATTGCTGAAGTTCTTGTAATTACCCTCCTCGTCGACCAGGCCCGCGTTTGCCGCAACGCCTACCAAGGTGCCAGTGGTGTCGAATAAGTTCACGATTAGGATCGAGAAGATAACGCTAACGAGAGAGGCATTAAGCGCTGCCATGATGTCGATTTGACCGACCAGAGGTGCGATAGATGGGGGAGCAGACACAATGCCCTGATAGGTCACCTCGCCCAATAAAATACCCAGCAAGGTGACGGCGAGAATACCTAGAATCAGGCCGCCCGCTGCCAATCGCGCCGACAAGATGGCAACGAGTAAAAAGCTAAGCGCGGCGAGGGCTGTGGGTATTTTACTGAAGTCGCCTATGGTCACGAGTGTGGCCGGATGATCGGCGATGATCCCGCCGTTCTGAAGACCGATGATGCCAATGAACAATCCGACACCCGCGGTCATACCGATCTTCAAATCATCAGGGATGCTCATGATGATCCACGCGCGTATTCTCGTTGTACTGATGATCACGAAGAGGACGCCCGCAATGAATACGGCGCCCAAGGCGGTCTGCCATGGGTAGCCCATATCCCCGACGATGGTATAGGCGAAGAGCGCATTCAGGCCCATGCCAGGCGCCAAACCCACTGGCCAATTGGCATAGAGCCCCATCAGAAGGCAGCTCACCGCTGCGGCCAGACATGTCGCGACGAAGCTGGCGCCCTGGTCGATCCCGGCGATAGCCATGATCTGCGGATTGACGACAAGGATGTAGGCCATGGCAGCGAACGTGGTCGCACCGGCCATAATCTCGCGTCCAACCGATGTACCGTGCTCCTGAAGCTTAAAAAAATCGCTCATGCGCCCTACCCCAGTTAATTATTGTCGCGCCTCAGTCTGCCGATGAGCGCGATCGATTGCCACCCGCGGGCGGCTCTTCCCATAGTGAAAACGAAAAATGGCAGCGTGAGGCTGCCATTCTTAATCAACTCAGTTACGTCTCAAAGCCAGGTACGATTTTAGAGCCTTGAGAGGTTTAGAGATTGCTGGTTAAAAGTCGACACCCGCACGGACCATGATTTGGCGTGGCTGGATGAACTGGTCACCCGTCGCACCCACACCAAACACGTCAGTAAATCGCGCATTAATACCTGCATCGTCGGTAATATTTTTACCGATTAGCTCAACCCACCATGACGCATCATCAGGTGAGAGTTTCACCATGACATCGAGGGTCTGGTATGACGCAACGTTGTCCGTTGTTGGGTTGTTAAACACACGGTGCTTGAAATCACCTCGGTAGGTGTAGCTCAAGCTAGACCTAACACCGCCCCAACCGTCAATAGATGTGGTGTGTGTCAGAGCAATATTAGCGGTCACTTTAGGTGTCTTGGGCAGAACGTTGCCGCGAACATCAGCAATCTGCGCTGCACGAGCCACTTCAACCTCTGGACTAAACAAGTTGATGCCCTGAGCAAGCAGCGCATTCGTCGCCGCTTCAGACGCCACGTTATCCAGTGCAAGGTGACTCCTGGTGATTTCAGTGTTCAGCCACGCCAGGCGTGCATCGAACAGCAGTGACTCGCTCAAGAACGCGCCCAGCTCGAGTTCAGCGCCAAAGATTTCAGATTCTGGGATATTACCTACACCACCCTGGAATACTTCGGGGTCGGTCGCTTGATACTGTAGATTCTCGTAGTTATAGAGGAACGCTGCCGCGTTCAATCGCACGCGTCCGTCGTCAAGATCAGTCTTCAGGCCCACCTCGTACGCATCAATAATCTCTTGCTCGAAAGTAGGAAGCACAACAATAGGCGATACAACGCTCTCGCGACCGTAAGTCAGGTTTGAACCACCTGGCTTAAAGCCGCGGGTATATGAAACGTAGCCCAAGGTCACCTCGTCAAAGTCCTTCTCGTAAGCGATACGCCCTGTGACTTCGTTACTGTCGATCTCGAGGATGTCGGTACCACCGCGACCGAAGAAGTTGGTGACTTCGCTGTAGACTTCGTCACGCGTGTAACGCAGTCCACCAATGAGGCGCGTTGTATCGGTAAGCGCCAGGGTGCCCTGACCGTATACCGACATCGACTCGCGCTCTGGCTTAGAGTTTGAAATGAAACCAGCATCGGCTGGACCGAAGGTCACAATATCTTCCACGGTGAAGGGATCAAACGTGCCGTCAAAGCCGAAGTCGAGACGTTCGGTAATCGCAATATCCACCTCAGTATCAAGATAGAAAACACCGGCCACCCAATCCAGCTTCCCAAACGCAGGTTCCGAAGAAATCAGGTTGAACTCCTGTGTCGTCGTGGTTTGGTCATTCGTCTCAGGATCAAAGTAACTCTGGAGCAAGAAGAAAGGTGGCAATGTCGTTGGGTCATGCCTATCGTTGTCACGCAGCACTCTGATGTCATCGCTCTGGTAGCTAGTGATCGACTTAACTGTGAAGGCAGGAAGATCCCACTCAACCGTCGCACTGTACATTTCCGAAGTCAGCTCGTAAGCCGATCGGGAGTCCTGAGCCAAGCGCCGCGCGCCCGGTGTTGGATCATAAATACCCTTCTGAGCTTGTCCGTTCACACTCTCATCAAACAGCTGCGCGCCGAGCTTCACGGTTACATTGTCGCTGGCCTGCCACAGCAGTTTGACGCGAGCAGAGAGACTGTCGGCGTCGTCGAGGTCCTGGCCATTAGATACATTTTCGGTAAATCCTTCGCGGTTATTGCGCAGCAGCGAAACACGCGCCGCCAACGTATCGGAAAGTGGGAGGTTAATGCTTGCGCGAGCGCGCACACCCTTGTACTGGCCCAGACTGAAATCAGCGGTACCGCTGAACTCTTCAAAATCAGGGTCCATGGTGATGACATTGATCGCACCGCCAGTTGAGTTCTGGCCGAACAATGTACCCTGTGGTCCTCGCAGCACTTCGATCTGTTCGAGATCAAGAAAATCTGTCTGTAAGGCGAAGGGTGATGCAATGTAAACGCCGTCGAGGTGATAGGAGACCGACGGATTGGCAATCGCATTCTGGTTCGCCTCGTTACCGATACCACGAATGGTAATTACTGTCTTGAAGCCTTCGTTCTTCGCCACGTTCACACCTGGCGCGATAGCGCTTAGATCAACGAAGGAAGTCAGCTGACGGTCTTCCACGTCAGCGACCGTCAATGCCGTGACGGCCTGTGATAGGTCCTGCAGACTCTCTGATCGCTTTTCAGCTGTCACGATGACTTCTTCAAAAACGGGGCCCGTCTGCGCGAGCGCACTCGTGGCAAACATGGACAAAACAATGGATGCACTTAAGAGTGCTTTAGGGAAATGAGGCTTCACCGGAATAGGTCCTTTTCTGAATAAAAAATGGGTCCGACTCGAGATCGGATACATCGTTTTAGAGTTGTACGGATGCCAAGCACATTAGATGCCAAATACACAAAACTGATGGCTCACAGGTAGCTAGGTTATTTGTGGAGAAAATGCCTAACTATCGGAGCTGTATTCGACTCAAAAATTGCACCAAACGAGAGCAAAGCCAAAAGGCATGGCACTCAATTTGTGCAAAGTGGCCGCATTATACGGTCAGCCACGCACATTGCTACAACTGTGACACTTGTGATTGCCCGAAAGCGACGACTTCTGATGCTTGCACCGTTATCAGTCCATGAAAGTTTCATGGAGACTTACGATGAAGAAGTGCACTGAACGGGTGTGACGAGAAATGCGAGGAAGCTTTGGAAGTTACTGTGACGTAGAGCCCAAACCCCTACGCTCTACCTCACGCCACACTCGCAGAAAGTTACCTCCCCAAATTTTCCTGATCTGGGACTCGGAATACCCGCGTTGCAACAAGCCCAGAGTGACATTCAGCGAGTCACTCGCATCGACGTATCCCGGTATGCCGCTGCCGTGATTGAAATCCGTCCCAATACCGACGTGGTCTGCACCCACCAGCGCTACGATATGGTCAATATGATCCAGCATTGTATCCAGCGAAATGGGCCCCAATAAGCCTCGAACACCGGCGAGAAATTCCGTTTTTACGGACGCATCGTCGATTTCCCAGTAAAGCTCAAAAGGATAAAGATAATCTTCGTCGATTCCGGCTTTTCGTCTCAGCGCACGGATACTTGCATCAATGTCGGGATTTTGCGAATCAAACAAGTAGCCCGCAAATGGTGCTACGTGAATAACACCGCCGCGTTGCGCTAACCTCCTAACTTCCGCATCGCTCAAATTTCGACTGACGTTGGTTAACGCCCGAGCGTTCGAATGGCTAGCAACAACGGGGGCTTGCGACAAACTGATCACTTCAAGTGCGGCCTCGGTCGATAGTTGTGAAATATCGATAACGGCACCGAGTTCATTAAAGCGTTGGACGGCAGCCCTGCCCTTCGCCGACAGCCCCCCGTGCTCAGACGGTGCCTCTCGCATGCCCGTCTCAGCGTCAAGGAGCGGTCGCGATGAGTCTGCAAACTCGTTGTGCCCCATGTGAGTTAGCGCAAAAATCCGAACCCCTTGAGCATAAAAGTCATCGATGACAGCCACAGCATCACCAAAGATCAGCGCATTCTGAAGGCTCAATACGATAGCCCGCTGACCATTACCCACCGCAGCAACTAATGCGTCACTACTGGTAACCAACTGAACGGGCTGATCTGGATTCTCCGTCAGTGCGACCGCTGCGGCGAGTTTCTCATCAGCAATGCGCCGCGCTTCAGCAAAGCCCTCCTGGTTTCGGGGCAGCGGACCGACAGCCACGGCCATTGCGACCGCATCTAAGTTCCCTTGCTGCATTTTCTCGATAGCGACTTTTGATAAACCATCGGCACCCACATACATCGAGGGTTTGCCTGGGATTTCAATGTCGGCGTGGGCGTCAAAGGTAAGAACACGCTGATGAATCGCCCGTGCGTCTGCAAGGAGGTTTGCGTCTGCTTTATCCCACGACTGCCCATCGATGGCACCAGCCGACGCCGCGAAGACTATTGAGCACGACCAAGCAATCGTCCCCAAACAGTCTCTCAGGCGCGCTTGGCCGGGTGACCAGAGATCACTCACCGGCTGCTTTTTTGACCGCCAGTAAGTCCTCGTATTCAGGCTTTTCGCCTTTAGACTGCGCCACAAAGGTATTTCGAATAGCCTCACCATCCAGCATTGAGGCGTTCCATGTCGCAATGTAGTCAAGACCGTCGGCCGTGCTGTGATCGCGCGCGTAATTCACCATGCGCTTAGCGCCAGATACGGCAAGTGGTGCATGTGCGGCAATTTGACGCGCAATGTTCATGACCGCCTCTAACATTTCCTCAGCCGAGTCATACACTTCGTTGACCAATCCAATGTCTCGCGCCTTATCGGCACTCACCCGCTCTGCGGTATAGGACATCTGCCTCGCCCAACCCTCGGGGATGAGCTTAACCAATCGTGGGTAGGTGCCCACATCGGCTGTCATGCCGATCGCGGTCTCATGTACCGAGAAGAACGCATCACGGGTGGCGTACCGACAGTCACAAGCCGTAATGAGGTCCATTGCACCGCCGACAGCCGCACCTTGTATTGCCACTAGAACGGGCATGCGGGCTTCTTCAAGACAGGTGAACGCATCCTGCAACGCCATGCAGTGGTGGCGGAAAGCCTCAGCGCGAACGAAGCGACTACCGCTCGCTGGTCCATCAAGACCGCCCTCGGTGAAGACCGATATGTCCATACCCGAGGAGAAGTGACGCCCTTCAGCCGACAGAACAATCACTCGTGCTGATGCGTCACGCGATAACTCGTTAACAACAGTTGGCAACTCGGTCCAGAACGATGGAATCATCGAATTAGCTTTTTCAGGGCGATTGAAGCGAATGTGGGCAATGCCCTCTGACAGCGTTAACTCGAAACACTCGTAGCTCATAACACGTCTCCTCCTGGTCTTTCCTATTTGTTTTTTTATGACGGAACACCGCCATTCTGGCACATGGTGTAAGCGTAGTCGCTTTTCAGGCATAAAAAAGCCGCCCGAAGGCGGCCGGTACTTTTTAAGCTCGGCCTTTTATAGCGCCCGCATATCCTCTGCATTAACCGAAGGCTTGAATTGAGGCACTGGAGATCCAGAGCCCGTCTTTTCGAATCCCAGCCCCACGGACAACAGCAACGCATCTGCATTGCGGCCACTCATGAACGAGACGCCAACGGGTACACCAGCGATGGTACCCATGGGTACCGTCAGGTTGGGATAGCCGCTGATGGCGGCCATAGAGCCGGCACCCGCCCAAGCCGGCCAAACATCGCCATTGACGACGTCGGCTCGCGGCGACACCGGACCACTGGGCCCCATCAGGACCTGAACATCATGATCGCGAAGCAAAGCGTCAATGCCATCATCGCGAGTCGTCTTGCGGATCAGCGCTAATGCGTCCTGATAAGCATCGCTATCCATTGCGGGCGCTTCGAGTGATGACTCTAGAATGTCCTGTCCAAAGATCGCCTGCTCAACATCGGCATTCTCATTATTAAACGTAACCAGGTCAGCCAGACTTCGGACGGGAATATCGGCTGGCGATCCACTGAGATAGGCATCAAGGAATACTTTAAATTCTGAGCCCAGGACCAGGCGAGACGCACTCCAGAACTCGGGCGGTATGTCATTGCTCTCAATACGAACAATCGTAGCGCCAGCCGCCTCCATACGGTCGATCGCGGCATCAAGCAACGCGTTGAGGCGCGGACTGTCATTGCGAGAAAAATCAAGCACACCTACCCGTAATCCATCGATCACACTGGCGTCCAATGACCCAGTGTAGTCATTCTGCCAGCCGGTCATACCGTCGAGCATGAGAGCAGCGCCCGCTACCGATTTTGTAATGGGCCCCGCCGTGTCCTGCGTAGCAGCAATGGGGACGATATGGTCAATCGGCAAAAGACCGTGCGTGGGCTTGAGACCCACCACCCCATTCACCTGCGAAGGACAAATGATCGAGCCATTGGTCTCCGTCCCTACCGTACCGGCGGCAAGGCTTGCTGCAGTCGCGGCGGCAGAGCCTGAGCTTGAACCGCAGGCTTGCCGATCGAGCACATGCGGATTTTTTACGAGTCCACCCACGGCTGACCAACCCGATACCGAGTGCGATGAGCGAAAGTTCGCCCACTGACTCAGATTGGCCTTACCCAAAATAATGGCACCAGAATCACGAAGGCGCGCCACCAGTGGACTGTCCCGACCTGTGACGTTGTCGATGAGCGCCGTCGACCCTGCCGTCGTTGCCATCAGGTCTTTCGACTCAATGTTATCTTTGAGCAAAAAAGGCACACCATCCAGCGGACTTTTTGCCTTGCCTTGCGCGCGCCGCATATCGCTTTTCTTTGCGAGTTTCATCGCACTGGCGTTGAGGGAAATGATGGCGTTGAGCGTGGGCCCCGCGCGGTCAATGGTCTCTATGCGCTGAAGGTAGGCGCGAGTCAGATCCTGGGAACTAAATTGACCCGTCTTCAGCCCGCTAACAATTTCCGGCAGGGTCATTGCCACCACATTGACCGGGTCTTTCGTAGGCTTCTCACCCACATGATTGTGGGCCCAAACCTGAAGACTCATGACGGCGGATAACACAATTACTACGAGGGAAGATTTTCTGCTGTGGCTCATATAGGGGGCTCCTTCCTTAACTCTGTCGTCACTCGCGCTTGCCTCGAACTCACATTGAAAGAGTCACATTAAAGAGGCCGACGACTCGCTAATATCTCTAAAATACGTTTTCTCACACCGTCAACGGTGGTGGGCTCCGAGTTAATGACACGTGTACTCAAGCGCTCATCATCAAATGGTGTCCATGCATCCTCACCGGATAGGTTTGGATTGCCTGTTTTAGCAAAATTTGTCCAATGCGTAACCATCTGCGCAGAGACCAACTTGTCCTCGTCGGTCCAGTCGTACCCCACCTTGTCTAGCGATCCAAACACCAACGCTAAATCACCCGAATGGTAGGCGCCACCGCTTCGCGAGCCGTCCTCTAGCGACAGATAAGGCTGCTCCGGCATGTAGAGATGAAACGCAGGTGGCACGTGGTCCATGAAGTAGAGGTACGTGGATTGCCCGGCAAGCGCGTGGTACTCAGCCCATCGCTGCATGCCAAAGGCCATGAAAATATCGGTCGATACCGCATGCTGAAGCTGACCTGGTCTGAGGTTCTCGGCGTCGTATTCGCCCTTGAGCTCCTCAGCCAAATCGCCTGCCACGTAACTAAGAAACCCGTCGAGCCCGGCTTGCGTGACAGAGTCATCAACGGGAAACAACTGCTCACCCTCGTTGTCCAGGAATCCGAGCATCAACGGGATTTTGGACTGAAGACCCTTAGCGTAGGTTTGACTCGGCCACTCCCTCAAGACATCACCATCGATCACAATGCGACTACCTGCCTCCCAGTCTGAGTCGACCATCGCCGACAGCAAGGCATCAGCGTCAGCTACTTGCAATGCCTCAAGTGAATCTGCACCCAGCGATTCAACCAGTGCCGAACCGCGTAGATGGCCGTTGGCATCGTCAACCGAGAGCGGATTGACGCAGGCCGCGGATTGACCAATAGCCTTATGAAATAGGCCTTGGGCCGCGGGAGACACCATGAGCGAGCAGACGCTTTGCGAACCGGCAGACTGACCAAAAATAGTGACGTTATTGGGATCACCACCCATCGCAAGCGCGTTATCTCTGACCCAGCCCAACGCAGCGATCTTATCCATCAGTCCGTAGTTTCCGGAAGCGCCCGACTCGGACCCCTCGCTCAGCCACGGGTGCGCGAGAAACCCAAAGGGGCCCAGTCGATAATTCACCGTTACGACCACAACTCCTTGCTGGGCCAAAGACGTACCGTCAAAAATGAGTGAATGTCCTTGCCCGCTGGTGTGCGCACCACCGTGAAACCACACCATGACCGGCAGGTCTTTTGCATTGTCCGGGGCCCATACGTTGAGATAAAGACAGTCCTCGGAAACCGGAAAGTCCTCCCGTCGCCAGACAAAATTTGAGGTGTGGCGGAGCTGAAAGCAGCTGTCTGCAAAGGTGTCCGCAACACGAACGCCGTCCCAGCCTGCGGCGGCCTGTGGTGGTTGCCACCGCAAATCATCGATCGGGGCCGCGGCGTAAGGAAGGCCTCGGTAGACCGTAATTTCGTCATCATACGGTGAGGGAATACCTCTCACCTCTCCCTGAGCAAGAGACAGCGATACGCCTGCCTTCATGTCATGATCAGGTGTCTCGTTACTGCAAGCAGCCAGTCCCGAAAGGAAGACAGTGACGACAACACGTTTGATACTCATACAACGTCCGTTTTTTATTATTAAGCTTCAACTAGTACCGATGGCTCCTAGCACAGCCCCTCTAGCTGAGCGGCCTCGTGCCTGACGGCTTCAGGCGAACCCAGTAGCTGCCGGTTAAAGCCTATCCGCTTGAACCAGTAGTGCAGGCCAACCAGGTCAGTAAAGCCCATACCGCCATGTACCTCGGTGCTGGTTTTCGCAACAAACTGTCCCACTTCCGCCAGATGTGCCTTCGCGTGACAAGCGGTAAGTGCCGCATCGTCTGTCGACTCGTCAAATGCATGCCCCGCATACCATGCAAAGGCGCGGCAAGGCTCGAGTTGTGATGCCATTTCGGCACACATGTGTTTCACCGCTTGGAACGACCCAATCACCCGGTTGAACTGCTTACGATCAAGTGAGTAAGCCACGGCCTGATCCAACATGTATTGCGCGGCGCCCAAGGTGTCGGCAGCTTGTATAGCGCGCCCTCGATAGATCGTCTGCCATACAAGCTCTGGGCTACTCGATACAAGACAGGCCGGGGACTGATGAAAGGACAGCTCACAAACACTTTGCGTGACATCAATGGTCGACAGCGACGACCTCGTTACTTCAGAGGCCTCGATCATAAAGACGCGCCCATCAGACAACCCAATGAGATAGGCATCGGCAGTCGCGTCGAGCGCGAATAGCGACTGACCTGTCAACTTGGAATCAGCCTCGGTAACTTCCCCTTTTCGCGAGCCGATGACGTCGCTGAAGGCGATACCGACCCGATAGTCACCTGAGGCCATGCGCGCCAGGGGGTCAGTGGCTCCAGCCGCGTTCAAGAGATAAGCCGACATGATCGCCGTGCTTAAAAACGGGCCCGGGCAAGCGGCGTAGCCTAAAGCCTCGGCGATTGCTACAGCGTCCAGCATGCCCAGCTGGGCACCACCGTGGGCCTCGGGGATAATCAGCCCCGCAAGCCCCATGTCCGCCAGCCCCTGCCAGACTGATGAATCATCAGCCTCACCTGCAGCGAGCTGTCGTACTGTGTCTAGAGGCACTTCCGAGGCAAGAAACTTACGGACGCTATCGCCGAGCATTAATTGGTCCTGTGATAGTCCAAACTCCATCTCAGGCCTCCTTGACTGATTTTGCTGTCGGAATCTTGGGTTCTTTGGGCATGCCCAAGCCGCGCTCACTGATGATGTTTTTCTGAATTTGCGACGTCCCACCGCCGATGATCAGGCCAAGGTAGAACATGTACTGATACTGCCAGCTTCCGTGGCCACGCACGTGAGGGTTGTCACCGTAACTCAGACCAATTTCACCCATAACATCGATGCCCAAGCATTCAATTTCATGGCGAAGCTCTGTGCCTATGAGTTTCACAATCATGCCGGCGAGGCGGACGTCCTGATTCTTATTAATCTTGGCAGACAGCAAGCGCATATCGTTGTATTGCATCGCGAGCACGCGGCCCTCGAGCTTCATAAGGCGGTCGCGAAACACCGGATTAGACATAATGGGCTCGCCATTGATGCTTTCCTCGCGCATAAGTCGCTTTACACCATTGAGTCGATTCATCGCCGCATCGGGTGTAGCCAGTGAACCACGCTCGTGCCCGAGGATGGCATTTGCCACCTGCCATCCCTGACCGCGCTGACCAACTATCTGGTGCTTAGGCACCCGCACATCGGTGAAGAAGACTTCATTGAAGTTAGCATCTCCCGTCATATCCACCAGCGGCCTAATTTCAATACCGGGGGTGTCCATTCGGAAGAGTAGAAATGAAATGCCCAAGTGCTTCGGTGCATCGGGTTCGGTTCGAACAAGACAGAAAATCCAGTCCGCGTGGTGCGCGGTGCTCGTCCAAATCTTCTGACCGTTAATCACCCACTCGTCACCATCGAGCTCCGCCTTCGTCGTGAGACTTGCCAAGTCACTGCCAGCACCCGGTTCCGAGTAGCCCTGACACCAAATCATCTCGGCTTTGATGGTGGGTTCGACAAAGGCCTTTTTCTGCTCCTCAGTACCCATCTCCAGCAGGACTGGGGTAAGCATAGTGACACCCTGGCCATTAAAGCCGCGATGCACCCGCTCAGCGCCAAATTCCTCTGCAATGATGCGCGACTTGATAATGTCGGGCTCCCCGCCATAACCACCGTACTCGCTAGCGATCGTTCGGCTGTGGTAGCCATGCTCGATGAGAAGACTTTGCCAATCACGCATGCCTTGGCTCTTGATGCCATCACCCGGTTTTGGCTGCTTGTGCTTATGGGAACGAATGAACGACCTCACTTCCTCGCGAAACGCGTCGTACTCACTACCGTATGACAGGTCCATTGCCGTACCTCTATTGTTTTTCTTCGACAGTAGCACATCCTCGAGCCTGCCGGCGTGCCCCATTTACTGACGCAAATGAGCGATCTGTCGTATCCTGCGCTCCACTAGCCAACGAGTCATTCATCGCCGTGGACCTGATCGATCAATACCTGCCGCTGTGGATGTTTATCATCCTCATGGTGTCCACACCCGGACCCGCCAATATGCTGCTGATGACGGCGGGTGCGCAGCAAGGTTTGGGTCGCACCTTGCCGTTTATTGCGGGGCTGACGGCAGGAAAACTGGCTCTGAATGTGGCGTTGGGTCTGGGTCTTATGGGTTTACTTCAGGCTAATCCCACCATCGCCACGATATTTGTCTATTGCTCCGCGGCCTACATGGCCTATTTAGCACTGCGCAATTGGACGCCACCCGAGCCCGGGAGTGCTAACGCTAGCTTTACGTTTCTCTCGGGGAGCATTGTCCACCCGCTCAGTCCGAAGACTTGGATGATGGCCACGCTGGCCATCACGCAATTCGCTGACAGCTTTGAATCAGCCGCGGAACGCCTATTGATCGTTCCTCTCAGCTTTCTGGTCGCGCAGGTATTTTTTGCCGTTGTTTGGTGCGGCCTGGGTGTCATGATGAGTCGGGCCTTTGAGCAAAGCATTGTCATGCACCGAGCATTGATTTTATTGACGTTGGGCGTCATCGTTTGGGCTCTGTTGCAGTAACGTATGATCACACGGCGTTAAAGCCCGTCGCGTACTGACTAATAAAAACAGGCTTGTAAACACAAAAGGCTGCGAGCAGATACGATGTCCTCGACTTGGAAAACACCGTCACGGCGACGACTCCTTAAGGTACTGGCAGCGACCGCTGTTCTGCTACCGCAGGTGTCGCTGTCTGCAGTGAAGCGGCTGCTACCCGCCAACAAAGCATCGAGTGACTTCATTGAACACAACGACCTACCGCTGGCGCTAGAGACGCTGCGCAGCGCCTACGGACAGGGACCCATCACCGCTATTTCGCAATTTTTCGTGCGCAATAATCTGCCCATGCCAGAGTCGCGGATTGTTGCTGACCGAGACCTTTGGACAGTCGCCATCGAAGGGGCTGGACAGAGAGCCGACCCTTCAACCACCCTCAGCCTTGCTGAGCTCAAAGCCTTGCCGACCACCACAATCGCTAGCGTGCTTCAGTGCTCGGGTAACGGACGCGCCTTTTTTGACCATTCACCGTCAGGCTCACCCTGGGGTGTTGGCGCTGCAGGGTGTGCGCTGTGGACGGGCGTCAAACTCTCTACCGTTTTTGAACATCTAGGTGGCACGCAGACTGAAGCGCGCTTCATCACCGCTACCGGCGGCGAACTGTTACCGGACGGAATCGATCCGAGCTCAGTGGCTGTCGAGCGATCGGTGCCCATCGATAAAGGGCTCGACGACTGTCTATTGGTATGGGAAATGAACGGCGAGCCCTTACCCCTTGTGCATGGCGGCCCCGTGCGATTGCTTGTCCCCGGCTATTTCGGCGTGAATAACGTCAAGTGGGTGAAGCGGCTCGCCGCCTCAGTCAATGAGTCAGATCATAAGATCCAACAGTCTGGCTACCGATTGCGCGCTGTCGGCGAGAGCGGAAACGCGACCCATCCTTCGATGTACCGAATGCCTGTGAAATCCTGGCTCAACGGACCGGGTGCGGATTTGAAGACACTGCCTCCAGGCAGACATCAGCTTTTTGGTGTGGCGTTCTCTGGCGAACGCGGAATCGACCACGTTGATGTTTCGCTGGACGGTGGCGCAAGCTGGCAGCGCGCTAACCTGTACGGTCCTGACCTCGGGCCCAATGCTTGGCGGACATTTTCACTCGAGGCCAATCTTGTAGCAGGTAACCATTTGCTCGTAAGCAAGGCCACCGATACGGCGGGTGAGAGCCAACCCGAGCACTTCCCCGCTAATCATCGCGGCTATGGCCATAACGGCTGGCGTGATCACGGATTAGCCATCGAAGTCAGCACACAAGCGATGAACGAGCAACGTACTGCCATTTCTAAAACGAATACGGGCATCGCAGCCGCTGCCGGTGTGTCTAGCAAGGAAATCGACAGGGCGAGCGACAAAGGCGGTTTAGGAAAGCGCTTGTTTGTAGAAACTGCCAATCCACCTTGCGGCGTCTGTCACAGCCTTGAAGCCGCAGGTGCCAAAGGTGTTATAGGACCCGATCTCGATGCGCTCAAACCCGACGCGCGTCGAATTCGAACGGCTATCGCTCATGGGGTTGGGGCAATGCCTGCCTACGCAGGGCAACTGACCGACCAGGAAGTCACGGCACTAGTGGAGTTCATCACCTCGAGTCAGTGACGTGCACTCGCGACTCGTGCCGCATTGAGAAACTCGCAGAGCGCCGCATCGGGGTGCGTCTGGGTCGAGACCTCATCCGCGATGACAAGTGCCTGTTGCTGTTGAGTCCAAGCGGGCCATGTCGCGTCAGTTATTTCTGAATCGCCAGATTGAGATTCATTCGGGGAGCTACTCGTTAAGAACGCCACCCAATAGTCGACCACCGCATCGGTGATCTTAAGATCAACCGCGCTGGTAGGCATCCACGGGTCGTGGGTATCAAAGACGTAAGGCAGCTCTGCGCCGTGGTAGGCACCAATGGCATCAAAACCTTCACGAACCCGGTCAAATCGATACACGTAAGCAGCCCCTCCGGCTTCCTGAGTGGCTTGGGCTAGCGCAAGGCTTGGACAGGTGTACTGCACGGCCGATCGCAGTCGATCCATTTGTGCGAGCTCTGACAAGTCACCACCGAGTATGGCCTTGATGTCTTCCCAGTTTTCCGGCGGAAAATAGCCCTCAAGATAATTCGTCAGCACCGCTCCATCAGGGATATACATCAACGACTCATTGCGATTCGATCCGATAATGAGATTCAGCACCGGCAGTGAGTCACCGGCCACTGTTTGTTCAAGCGACACCGGTAAAGTCTCGGGGTCTGGGATAGGACTAAAATAATGTCCACTGAACACATCAATCTGCGAATCGAGTAGTTCAGCAGCCGATATCTGTTTTAAGTCAGCAAAAGTACCGTCGGCGCCCAGATGATACTCGGCCAAGGCTTCACCCAAAGCAAACCCATCCTCGGGTTTTAAGGTACTCGTCACTGACCAGCCTGCACTTTGATGTATTACCCCCGCTAGCTTGCCAGCCATGGCCGGTGCGAGCGCTAGATGAAGCGCATTGTCCGCGCCTGCGGATTCACCTGAGACGACGACACGATTGGGATCCCCACCGAAAGCGCCGATGTTTGCGTTGACCCAATCAAGCGCAACGATCAGGTCATGCAAACCCGGATTGCGTATGGCCATATCCGGATGACTTAACCAGCCAAAGATGCCTAACCGATAGGCTACTGTGACGACTACCACCCCTCTCTCGGCAAGCGCATGTCCATGGTAGTTGGGCTCGTAGCTCCAACCCCCGGTATTCGAGCCGCCGTGAATAAAGACAAGCACAGGCTTTAGCTCGGACTGATCACCGGCAGTCCACACATTCAAATAAAGGCAGTCCTCAGAGTACTCCGGTCCTTCCATGAGACTGGGATCAACGCCTACACGCGACATCATGCCGTGATACCAGGCGAGCCCACTCCCGGTTTGCATACAGGCCGGCTTGAACTGAGTTGCGTCGACCTCGTCGAGAGAGCCCTGAATTGGAACCGGACGCTCCCAACGCAGTTCATTCACCGGTGGCTCGGCAAACGGAATCCCCAAAAATGCCTGCACACCTGAGCCTTGTTCAATGCCAAGGTAACGGGTCCCTGATGCCTCAACCGACGGCTTTTGTGTTGCAGAGTCACAACTAACAAGGAACGCAGCACATAGGATGATTAACGGTCGAAGCAGGTATTTACAGAGTGACGCAGGACCTTGCTGAGGCCGCTGCGCATTGGAAAGATTATGGTTCACCATGGGAGTTACCTAAGGTTTCAGTGTGACCGTCGAGCCCAATGGCCTGACCCGAGATTCTCACCGCCGCATCACTCGCGAGGTAACAGACCATCGAGGCAATATCCTCGACGCGCGTAAAGCTTTGAAGCGAGCTTTGACGTTCATAAATCTGTCGAATCTCTCCGACAGAAACACCACGCTCCTCTGCGTCACGTGCCATGACCGCCTCAATACGGGCACCATCAACGCTGGCGGGACAGAGTGCATTCACACGCACCTTGTGAGGCCCCAGTTCGATCGCCCAAGTTTTGGTCAGTCCGATCAAGCCCCACTTAGCCGCCACATAGGCTGATCGATTCGGGCAACCCATGAGACCCGCATTCGAGGCTATGTTGACAATGGCACCCGATGACTGCGCCTTCATGATTGGCGCGACAGACCTTGTCACATTAAAAGCTCCAGTTAAGCCAACGTCTAAGGTCTTCTGCCACTCCGATGGATCCACGGCCTCGACGGGCGCCGTGGGGCCTGAGATCCCGGCATTATTTACGAGAAGATCAATCCTGCCCACCACATGAAGCACGCCATCAACCTCGGTGGCGACTGCCGCAGCATCAGACACATCACATACTTGTGCGCGCGACAGCGGATGGCTGGCGTTGTAGTTATCGACGTGGTGCAAATTATTATCGAGTACAAATACGTCATAACGGTCGGCAATCAACGTCGCAGCAATGCCAAGCCCAATGCCAGAGGCACCGCCAGTAACGATGGCAACCGGCTGATCACTCATGGCCTCACCTGCGCCACAGCGTATCCTGCGACGAGTGCCGAGCCCACACCCTTAGGTGGCTGAAGTGTCTCGAGCTTCACCGTGATCTTCCTTGAGTGATTTGAATAACGAGATGCCCGACAACCAGAAGGTAAATACTAGAGGTAACGACACCACGAGAACCACCGTCTGCGCGGTTTTAAGGCCGCCAGCGTACATGAGGCCTATCGGTAAGACCGTAATGGCAAAGGCCCAGAACACACGATGCCATCGAGCCGGATCTTCCGAAGGCTTGAGCGACTTCGTTGCACTCGCTGACAATACATAAGACGCACTGTCATAGGTTGTTGCCGTGAAAATACTGGTCAGGAAAATGAAGGCAATGATGAACAGCGTTGCGCCCGGCAGGACGTCCAATCCAGCGATAATAGCCTGACTACCATCAGACTCGGCCATGATGCCAAGCACATCGACCTCGCCACTCAATTGCAGTCCAAGGCTGTGATTACCAATGATGAGATAGAACAACCAAACGCCCATCGAGCCCATGCCCAACATTCCAAGCACCACCTCGCGTAGCGAACGGCCCTTGGAGATACGCGTCACAAAAATACCAATAAAGGGGCCGTAGGCCAGCCACCAGGCCCAGTAGAAAATGGTCCAGTCTTCGATGAAACCTGTGTCGTTGATGGGATCTGTCCAGAACATCATGGCTACAGTGTTTTGCAGTGTGTGACCAATCGAGTTGATGGCCATTTTCAACAGGAAGACCGTATCGCTGGCGAGGAGAACGCACACCAAAATCACGAATGCCAGCACCATGTTGAAGTCGCTGAGTCGTTTGATGCCTCGCTTGAGGCCCAGCCACACGCTGGTGCCAAACATCGCGACACAGGCTGCCACCACAAAAAGCTCCATCTCAAAGCTTACCGGTATCCCTGTTAATCTCGAGATGAGCGCAGCAATCATGGGCGTGGAGAACCCTAGTGAGCTACCAATACCACCCACCAAGGCAATCATGAAAAAACTATCCATGAGGCGTGCACCTATGGACGATTCACCACCCTTGATAAAGTGTGGAGCCGAGATGCTGTACTTGAGCTTGGATACCCCTCGCGCGTAGTAAGGATAGGCAATGGCGAGTGTTGGAAGACAGTAAAACGACCAAGCAACCAACCCCCAGTGGTGCAGACCAAAGGAAGACGCCCACACGTAGGCCTCAGGCGATCGGGGCTCAGCACCAAACGGCGGCGCATCGACATAAAACGCCCATTCGATTGACGCCCAGTACATCATGCCGGCGCCAATACCGGCTGCGAAGAGCATGGCAATCCAGCTGGCAGTGCTGAACTCAGGTGTGTCATCGCCCAGCCGCACATGAGCATAGGGACCGAACGCAATAAATAGAACAGCCCCGAAAGCAACGATCGCAGTGAGTATGTATAACCATCCCAGCTCAGTGGCCAGAAAGTTGTAGGCTGTTTGCAGTGCCAGGGCACTGGCCTCTGGGAAGAGCAGGAGCGGTATCGCCATGGCTAGCATGACAGAAAGGGTCAAAATGAAGTTAACGCGATCTACAGCCTGCGTCATAACGCATCCCAGAGTTATTGTTTTCGTGTCACCACAGGGTAGCCTACTTTGTGCGCTGTTTTCACGCCTGATTTCTCGCGCCTGTGTTGGGGCGACTTTTGGGAGTGATTTGTTTGGAGAGATTTGTTTGGAGCAAATTTAGGGCGACTCCAAAGCACTTTTTATGAAGCGCCCGCTTTAGTACGCGACGCCTCGCTCATCAAGCACTGCTTTCAATGGGTCCAGGTGCGCCTCGTATCGCTGCCACACCGAGAGGGCGTCGCGGTAAATGGGCTGTCGAACCTGCTCTGAACTGGCCGTGCGCACCGCCCTGTCCTTCTCGTAATAGCGCAGACACTGCTCCTCAAAGGGGAGATTACAGTGCTCCAACAGTGCCCTTACCTGTCGTTCGAGGTCTTCCACCACGGTTTCGTATTGCACTGTCATCAACCCTTGCGGAAGCACCGAATGCCAGTGATCCATCAGATGCAGATAGTCTGCGTAGTAGTGACCAATCTCCTCGAGTCCGTATGTAAATTCCTGCCCGCGCGCGAAGAGCTGTTTGAAGTTCGCAAAGCAGGCCGCCATGGGGTGCCGCCGCGCGTCGATTATGGTTGCGTTAGGGAGAATAGTTTTAATTAGGCCAATGTGGACCCAGTTATTGGGCATCTTGTCGATAAAGAAAGGCTTATCCGTCCGATAAGTGCTAGCGCCATCTAAATAGCGCTGACCAAGCGCCTCGCGCTGATCTTGACTCATCGACGTTAAACACTGCGGGTAGAGATTCTGCTCGGATCGTCGACGCCCACCCCCCAATTCACCGGCAATCTGACTAATCAGCGGAAGCTCGGCGGTGGCCTCGACCGACGAGTGACTTGCCAAAATCTGCTCCAGGAGCGTTGACCCCGCTCGGGGCAAACCCAAAATAAAAATCGGCTCATTAGAGCTATGGCCGCCGGGCTCAAAGAACCCCACGGGGCAGTGCTTGATCATACTAGCTACCTCATCCGAGGTACGCTCGGTGGTATAGGAGCTAAAGGTGTTTTTAATACTGTTACCGTCGGCATAGGCAGCAAATGATTCGGCGTAGTCACCCCTATCCTCCAGGGCCTTACCCAAAGCGAAGGCAAGGTGATAACGATCGCTGCTCAACTTTTCCATGGAAGCGTAGCGCTCGCGCATGCCATCGAGTTGCGAATCGTCAAATTTAAAGGTTTTTAGATTCGCGAGACTCCAATACGCCTCACCCGCATGAGGCTCTGCGGTTATGGCTCTCTGATAGGCGACCGCGGCATCATCACCACGTCCACCGTAACGCAGAGAGTGACCGTAACTGGTCAAAATGCGCGCATTATCCGGGATGTAGGTAAGCACCTCTTCGAATTTTTCGTGCGCCGGCTCGAAACGACCAGCCATCGCGAGGATTGATGCGTGCTGGACCTTGTGCGAGAGATTGCCAGGCTGCTCAATTTGGAGTCGCCCGGTCCTGTCCAGCGCTTCATCAAATCGCTGCCGACGTGCTAGCGCTGTCGCATAGTTCGCCTGAGCGATGGTGAAGTTTGGCGCGAGCTCCAAGCAGCGCTCGAGCAACACGATGGACTCATCTAACATTCCCAGAGTAATTCCGATTTCAGCCAGTAAGCGAATAGCATCCACATCGTGGGGGCGTCGTTTCAAGTACTCTCGACAAACACCCTCAGCGACACCCAAACGACCCGCTTGCATCAAATCAAGCACCTGAGTCAGGAGTGGATCAAGGCCCTGCTGGCTTCCTAGGGATCGTCGGTAAGCATCGGCAGCTGCGACATCGTCACCCTCTGAGGCTCGCAGCTCATAAAGGTCGCGCCACGCCGTCTTCAAATTTGGCTGCAAACGCACAGCAGTCTCCAGGGAGACGATGGCCTCTGACAACCTGCCTTGTCCTTTTAGCGCAAGGCCAAGCTCGTGGTGTGCCAGCACCAAATTTTCCGCTTCTACGAGTATTTGACGCAGTAAAGGCTCCGCCGCTTTGTTCTGACCGTTGCGTCGAAGCGCAACACCATGCATCAAAACAAATCGCGAATCATCGTGAGCAAGCTCTCGCGCTTCTGCCGCTAACTGGCGCGCGGTTTCCGCATCACCATTTTGTAAGGCGACTTTTATCTGTTCGTAAAGGTCTTCAGCGGATCGCATAGTCTTCTGCTTTCACATCACAAGATTAATTAATCAAGCGGTCACAGCGCCACTCATAAAAAAGGGGCACCACAAAGGTGCCCCTTTCTGCTGCTTCAAACAAGCTTAGAACGATCGCGTGAACGACACACCCAAGCTTCGTGGCTGGTTGATAGTGACTCGCTGATCCCAAGTCACAGCGTTGATCCAAACTGAGCCACGCTGATCAGTCAGGTTGTTTACAAATACCTGAGCTGACCAGTTTTCCCGCTCCATACCCACTGAGGTATTTAGGACCTTGTAGGATTTCTGCGTGCGTCGCTGCGTAGAGATTGTTCCGCCGTCAAACAATGTGTTGTACGAATCGCCTGTGTACATAAAGGCGGCTTGCATAAAGAAGTCATTACCGAACCCATAGCGAGTCGATAGATTCCACTTCGTCTCAGGCACCCGCGGTAAGGCAGTTCCCGATTCGGCGTCTACATCCACACCATTACGAGCGTAGTCAGACGTCAAGTTCGAATCGACAAAGCTTGCCGCACCGCTCAACGACCAGTTGGCCGCAAGCATCGCAGTGAAATCGAACTCGAAACCATTACTCTCCGCATTACCAACGTTGTAGGTCAGCGTAATGGGTGAGATTGAGGTATCCAGCCGTGAGAACTGGAAGTCATCCCACTTCTGCCAAAACGCCGCCGCATTCATGCGAAGCTTGCCGTCCAGGAAAGAGCCTTTGAAACCGATCTCCTGTGCTGTCAGGAAGTCCGGCAAGAACTCACAACCAATATTCGATGCACCTTGATTACCAAGGCCATCTTGCAAGCGCGTCGCACAGAAACGGTTCAAGCCACCCGGCCGGTAACCCTCACCCCATGTGGCGTATGCCATCATGTCATCATTAACTTGCCACTCGGCTGAAAGGCGATATACCGAATCTGTCGCCTCAGTAATACGTGGTACTGGCGCACAATCTTCGCCGTAGTTGCTTGAGGGGCGATCGCCCTGTGGACCCCAACCACCGCATGGCCAGAACACCGTGCCCGAGAAGCCGTTTAGACCACCCTCGTAGTCAAACTCCCTTGCACTGGCAGAGACAGTCAGTGCCTCCGTAACATCAAACGACACCTCACCAAAATAAGCGGTTTCCTCATAGGCACGCACGAAGTCAGTCGTCCAATAAATATCGGGAGCATCTACCGCCATTGGAGTGCCATTCAGACCCATGACGTGCCAGTCATTGTCAGATGCCGTATCGACATCAACGCCGTAAAAACCAACCATGTAACGCAATCGCGCTTCTTGGTCGGACACGTAACGGATCTCATAAGTGGATCGTTCGATTTCCGTTGTGTTCGTATACTGCTCTCTGGGGTCACCGCAGAAACCTGTGTATGACACGTAGCAGTTGTAGTACGGCTCAACATAACCGTACGACACGTAGTAATCGCTGTAGAGCGAGTAATCGGCGTACTGCTCAGTATCGCGCTCCAGGTCACCGTAAGTTGCGGTCAAGGTACCACCAAACAATTCGCCCTCGAGTTTCAACGACGTTTGAGTCCACTCGTCCTTGCTCCAATCAGGCATGAGACGCATGACTTTAAGGTCACCGACTGTAGGGTCGTGGTCCCATACACCATTGGCCTCCACGTCTTGCATCATCATCGCAGCTGTCAAGGTCCAGCTATCGTTAAGGTCGATAGCCAATGCTGCACGGGCACCACGGGTTGTGGCGTCGTTGAAGTTATTTTCTGCTACTGCGCTGTTATCGACCGTGATATCCGCCGCAACATCATTTAGTGGACTAGCCGCATCAAGACCCGCTCGGATATAGCCTCGCTTGAACGTGTGCGTACCAGGAACGTTGTCGATGAAACCGCCCTGCTCTTTGTTGTACCCAACAAGACGCAACGCCATGCTGTCGCTCAGCGGAATATTTACGAAGCCCTCGGTGAGGTGACTGATGTCACCACTCTTTGGTTGCTCCATACCGAAGCTGATGCCGCCCTCAAACCCTTCAGTGCTAGGCTGATTCGTGATGATTCGGATTGCGCCTGACTGAGCGTTCGCACCGTAAGTCGTCCCCTGAGGGCCCGCCAATACTTCGATACGATTAACGTCGTAAACATGCGGGTTCAGGTACTGACCCACGGCCGTAACAGGTTGCTCATCTAGATATACTGCAACCGATGGGTTAGCGCCTATGCTACTTTCACCGCCACTCGAAATACCTCGAATATAGATATCACCACTGCTGGGGCCCAACGTCACAAAGCTGACGTTCGGCAGCATCATGATGTAATCCTCCATATCGGTGATATTAAGGTCCTCCAGTTGTGTTTCGCCCAACACACTTACGCTCATTGGAATGTCTTGAACACTCTCAGATCGTCTTGTTGCGGTGACTAAAACCTCTTCGATTTCAACCTGCGCCTGTGTTGGCATGGCAATCGTTGTTGCGCCAACTAACCCGCAAGCAGTCGAAACTGCCAGCGCTAAAGGCCGTCTGAAAAATGAGGTCTGTTGGGATGAGTTATTGCTCTTCATAGTTTACTCCCTCAATGACTTCGCATCGTTTTCATTGTTGTACTGCGTTTATTTTTCGGGGGTAGCGCACCTAACCCGACTGCCTATCTGACCCCCGGCACCGGTTACCCCGGCTTATTTCGCAGAAACATGGCAGCATTACTTAAAGCGCTACCCGTGGTATACCGATAAATGAGACGAACATCAAACAAAAACCAGTTAAAAATAATAAGCTCGCGATAAGAGTTGTTGGAGTTAGGATGAAAATAATCGAACCAGCCAAAGAACTGGATGTCATTCGCTCCACCGAAGTATTGGTTGTTGGTAGCGGACCGGCGGGACTCGCCGCCGCCATCGCAGCTGCAAGGGCGGGTGTCAGCGTCACCCTGCTAGAGCGGTTTGGCTGCTTTGGCGGCAACATCACGGCCGTGGGTGTTGAAGGCTTCGCGTGGTACCGACACGAGCAAACAGTCGACAGCGAGGGAATCGGTGTGGAGTTTGAAGCGCGTGCAAAAGCTGCCGGTGCTTCAGTGGCGGAACCGCAATCTCAAAGCCATGCCATCGATGGAGAGGCCTTCAAGGCGGTAGCCGATGAGCTGGTGCTTGAGGCTGGGATTACGCCGATGCTTCACCGGCTATTCGTCGCTCCCGTCATGGATGGCAATCGAATCACTGGCGCTATTGTCGAGAGTAAAGCTGGACGAGAAGCCATCCTTGCAGAACGTGTCATTGATGCAACCGGCGATGCGGACGTTGCGCATAGGGCCGGAGCACCTACCTTCAAGCAAGCCAAGGAAGACATGATAGGCGCCTCGGTGATGTTCTCGCTATCGGGTGTCGACAAGACGAAATTCATCGAGCACGTCAAAGCGGCGCCTCACACCTACGCTGATTGGGCCTATGGACAATGGACTATCGAGACGACAGGTAAGGAGGATGAGATGTTCTCGCCCTTCCTGCGCAAACCGTTTGAACGTGCGCGAGCTGAGGGATTGATCCCACCGAATCTCGATACAATTTCGGGTACCTGGGGCGCGCTTTATGACACAGGCGACCTCACCTACATGAACCTCGTCCACCTCCTCGGTTATGACGGCACCGATCCCGCAGATCTCACCCGCGGCGAGATGGAAGGTCGGAAGCAGGCGATGATGGCAGTGAAGGCACTCCGAGCATTCCAACCCGGCTGTGAGACTGCCAAGCTACGAAACTTCGGGATGACATTGGGCATTAGAGATACTCGGAAAATAGATTCCGCCTACAACATGACTGAAAACGATGTCCGCGAGCAGGGAAGATTTGACGACTCAGTCGGGATTTTCCCCGAGTTCATCGATGGTTACGGCATCCTCATCCTTCCGACGACTGGTCGGTACTTCCACCTGCCCTACCGAACCTTGATACCAAAAAATGTTGAGAACCTCATTTGCGCGGGGCGCATTACCGGTGGTGATCGCGTCAGCCATGCGGCCACCCGAAATATGATGTGTTGCACAGTCACAGGCCAGGCTGCCGGCACAGCTGCCGCCTTGTCTGTCAAGCGAAAGGAACGCTTTGAGGACTTATCTGTATCAGCGCTGCAGGGCGAACTCAAACGTCAGGGCGCACGCATACACTGATCGATCTATGGTCTTTGCGTCGTCGGCGCTTGAGGCGCACCGCCAGTCAGTTCGGCACGTCTAGCGAAGACAAGTAGGTAAATGGCGACGTACAGGCCAATCACGATCATGCCGATCCACTCGATTTTTAGCGGCGTGACCTGATATAAAACAACCAGACCAGCTAGCAGGCTAGCATGCGTCAGCACGTAGCGGGACCAACTCAGCGCTTCCACCGTAAGGCCGAGGTTCTGTGAATACAGTCGCGTTAGAGAGTCCAAGCTATTAATCACAAACAGGATGCCAACGACAATCATCAAAAGGGTAATAGGTTCACTGAGGGGCGTCCCACCTGCAAAATAACCAAAGAGCGCCGAGAACCACAGCGCAATGGGGATGGATGGCACAATTAATATCATGATTAATAGTTTCCATGCCGCCATACCGTTAACAAACCGAGCGACAAACTGACCAATCATTATCGACCAGGCAAACCACCAACTCAGGTAGAAACCATGATAATCGTTGATCGGCAGAATAAAGCGATCGAGGTTATTCAAATAACCACTCAAACCGCTCATCGTCCCAAGAAGACCGTTAACACCCACGCCCGATGCCAACCACGCAGTCGCAATCAGAATGCAAAACAAGCCTGTCGAGCTCAAGCTTAATACCCGTAACACGGTGAGTCGCGTGCTCGAAACAACCGCCAATACAATCACCGTTCCCACTAGCAGGTAGGTTGCTGCCAGGCTGATTCCCTCGATGTAGCTGGGTAAATAAGCTAGGAATAGATAAGCCGTAAAAGCGCAGGTCGCCATGACAACCAGGTTGTGAATCCAGCGTATCGGCGCGAGCTCAAAGAGTTTAAGCCGGGGCTCTATCGCACAAAAATAAAGCGTTGTAAGGAAGTAAAACCCCCAAACCAATCCTCCCCAAAACCCAAATTCAATCACCAGAGGGCTTGCAAAACTATAATCGGCCTCAGTGGCATAGGTCTGAAAATCGATGAGTGGAAACATGATGAGTCCCACATCGAGGCCCGAGGTAAAGAGAATGGCCAAAAACGACAGTGTTGGTAACGGCGTGTCGCCCACGCATTGGTAGTTGGGCCACCGCAACACCACAATGGCTGCAGAGAACAATGCAACCACCATAGCAATCGACAGTAGCGTCATCATGGCGCGGACCTCAACAAGTCCTCATCCAGAGGTCGGGCAGGCTCACCAATGCGCTGCGAGGTCTCCCAGCCCTCGGCAATCCAGGTTGCCGCATCAGATATCTCCATGGACTCGCCTCGAATCAATGCAGCCGCACGCTCGGCCAGCATGATAGTGGGCGCATTGAGATTACCGTTCGGGATGCTAGGGAATATCGAGGAATCCACTACACGGAGACCTGATACACCTCTGACCTGACACTCAGGATCGACCACCGCCATTGCGTCTTCATCCGCACCCATTCGGCAACTGCACGAGGGATGGTAGGCGGTTTCCACATTGGCTCTAACCCAGGCGTCTACAGCATTGTCGTCGGATAGATCAATCGAGGGCTGGATCTCATCGCCTCTGAATTCATCGAGCGCCGGCTGACACAGAATTTCGCGCGTCAGACGAAGACAGATACGCCAATCCTCACGGTCTTTTTCGGTGGCGAGATAATTGAAGACAATTTCTGGTGCGTTTGCAGGGTCTTTACTTCGTATACGAACGTGACCTCGACTATCGGGTTTGTTAGGCCCCACGTGAACCTGAAAGCCATGCCCATTGAATGCTGCGTTGCCGTCGTAGCGAATCGCTCCCGGCAGGAAGTGATACTGAATATCGGGCCACTCCACACCCGCCCGCGTGCGGATAAAGCCGCAAGACTCAAAATGGTTACTCGCGCCTAAACCCGTTTTCGTAAGTATCCACTGCACACCGATCTTGAACTTGCCCCATGGATTTAGATGTCCATTGATGGTGATAGGTTGGGTGCACCGGTATTGAAAATAGACCTCCAGGTGATCGGTGAGGTTTTCACCAACGCCAGGGAGTTCATGGACAACGTCAACTCCTGCGTCTCTGAGCACCTTGGCAGGTCCAATGCCTGAACGCTGAAGAATACTGGGGGAGCCAATACTACCGGCACTCAACACCACCTCGCGTCGGGTCGATGCAAATCTCACCTTCCCAGCTTTTTTGTAAATGACGCGCTTGGCAACGCCCTGCTGTAGCACGATTCGATCAACCTGGGCACCCGTAATCACAGTGAGGTTACTGCGATGGAGAATCGGCTCAAGATACGATCTGCGCGTCGAGGAGCGAACGCCACCTTTCACCGTCATGTGCATGGGCCCAAAGCCTTCTTGCCTGTAACCGTTATAATCATCAGTCAGGCCATAGCCGGCTTCTTCCCCCGCTTCGATAAAGGCCTGATACAGAGGGTTTCTGCGATTGTTGCCGTTAGATGTGCCCAGTGGGCCGTCGCCGCCACGATAGGCATCGCCCCCATGCATCCAGCACTCGGCGCGCTGAAAGTAAGGCAAGCAGCTATGGTAATTCCAGCCGGTTGCACCCAATGACTCCCACTCATCAAAATCCCGCGCATGGCCCCTCACGTACACCATGCCGTTGATGGCTGACGACCCACCCAAGCCGCGACCTCGCGCCACATCCATCGGTCGCCCGTCCAGTGCGGGCTCGGGTTCGCTGTAGTACCCCCAATTGAAAACTTTCGATGCCATCGGTATGGAAAATGCCGTTGGCATGTCTACAAATAGACTGCGGCCATTACCTCCAGCCTCTAACAGCAAAACAGTGGTGGCGGGATCCTGAGATAGTCGATTCGCCAACACGCAGCCGGCGGATCCACCGCCCACAATGATGTAATCGAACACCTCGGACACCCTAACTCCTCACTCAGATAACAGCGATTGCCCTTCGAGCTTCTTGGCAGTCTCATCGGGCAGATCAAAATGCATGTGCTCGACAATCGTAGGATAGATATCCACGATGGCCGCACTGCGCCCACGCGGGGAAACCATACGCGGAGTATTACTTGCAATCCAGATTGTGCGCTCCCGATCCGATTGCCCACCGTGACCCTTACCGTCTGAAGCCGTTCTGCCGTGGTCGGTCGTGATAATCACCAACCAATCCTCGTTGACGGCTTGTTGCTGCCGAGCCTGAACAGCCGACCACAGATCGTGAATACGCGCGTCAACCCAACGCACAGCAAGATCCATTGCCTGTCCATCGCCATCGCGATGACCAATATCGTCCGTGTGCTGTAAATAGACCCATGAGAGATCTGGGGCAGACTCAAGCAGCGTTTTTGCTGCTAACGTCGTCACATGTAGATCGATGGCTTGAATTCGCTCGACATCATCGAGCGCAGGCGCGAACTCTTGATCTTTATCAAATCCGTCAGCTACGAAATCAAACTTGTAGCCCCCCGCCGCTTTCAAGCCATCGCCCATCAAGATGGTTCTATTGTCCGTCCATGTCGAGAAAAGACCTGTCGTTACTGCTCTAGCTTGGTGCTTGGCGACGCGAAAAATATCCCAGAAGGCGTAGTTTGGCTCGATACCATAGTTAGCACGAACATTGTGTTTATTGGACCAGGTGCCGGTCAGCAGACTCATGTAGCCCACCGCAGACACGGTAGGACTCTCGGTCGGCATGCCGAGCTCGCCTCCGACGTACGCCCGCAGATAGGAACCACCCTTGCTAACTGCATCGATACCGGGTGTGTTCACGCGTTCGATGACATCGGCGGGAATACCATCAACGATAACAAACAGCGTTTTTGGCGATGTATTTACTGCGACCCCATCGTCTAGCGCATCGGTATTCGCATTCGTGATCTGAGCCAAAAGCGCTCCCAAGCTAAGAAGCAACGGCAGTCCGAGTCTGGTACCAGCCCGAAACCCATGTAAGCCAACAACCACAAACGCCTGCAGGGAAATGGACAAAACAAGGGGACTCTTTAGTCTAATCATCATGATATCAGCCGACGCTAGCCACTTTTGCCAAGCGCAAGAGCGACGCTCCCTTCAATAGGTTTTTTCAACCTTACCCAAGTTGGCATAAATCGTTTTTGTTTGAGTAAAGTGCTCAATCGTTTGCAGCCCGTTTTCACGGCCAATACCCGACTCTTTATAGCCACCGAATGGAATTTCAGCTGGGGTAACGTTGTATTCATTTATCCATACAATACCAGCCTGCAAGGCGTTAGCTACTCGATGAGCTAACGAGAAGTTCTCGCTAAACACAGCGGCAGCGAGTCCGAGACGCGTAGAATTAGCGCGATTAACAACATCGGTTTCACTAGAGAATTTCAGCACTGTCATCACGGGACCAAACACCTCATCGGTAACCACCGAATGGTCCTCATTGTCGGTCACCACAACGGCCGGTGAGACGTAATAGCCATCCGAGCACAAGGCGTCAAAATCAGTGTCGCCACCACACAAAAGACTCACGTCATCCGCACTTCGAACCTCAGACAGGTAACCCGCCACTTTGTCCAATTGCTGCTGTGACACGAGTGGCCCCATCTGAGTTTCCGGATCAAAGGGATCACCCACAATAATTGCATTCGAGCGAGCTACCACCTCGTCAACGAAGGCATCGTAAATCGCTTCATGAACAAACACGCGGGTGCCATTCGAGCAAACCTGTCCCGTCGAGTAAAAGTTACCAGCCAATGCCGCGTTAACTGCGCTATCAAAGTCGCAATCATCAAAGACCACAATGGGCGATTTACCACCCAGTTCGAGGGTCACCTTCTTCAGTGTCTCTGCTGCCATCGCAGCGACACGCTTCCCGGTGGCAACCGAGCCTGTCAGCGACACCTTTGCGACATCCGGGTGCTGTACCAGCGTGCTACCCGTCTCACTGGCACCAAGGACAACATTAAAAACTCCCGCGGGCAGCCCCGCATCGCGGTATATTTCCGCCAGCTTTAACGCCGTTAGAGAAGTCACCTCAGAGGGCTTGAACACCATGGTATTGCCGCAGGCTAGTGCCGGTGCTGACTTCCACAAGGCAATCTGAATGGGGTAATTCCATGCCCCGATCGCCGCACAAACACCAAGGGGTTCACGTCGCATGATCGCGAAGGCCTCGGGCGGAAGATCAACATGCGATCCCTGCAGGCTCTGCGCAACGCCCGCGTAGTACTCGAGTACTTCAACGCCGCTGATAATATCTATCGCGCTTGTTTCCTGAATGGCCTTGCCCGAATCGAGTGTCTCAAGCTCCGCAAGCTCCTGATTTCTCTCTCTCAGACGCGCCGCAGCCCGTCGCAAAATAGCGCCGCGCTCAGCAGCGGGCGTTTCCGACCAAGCTGCAAACGCCGCGTGGGCTGAAGCCACGGCTGCGTCTACAAGATGATTATCGGCAATCTCCACATCGCAGATCACATGGCCCGTGCCCGGGTGCCGCGATTGAAATGTTTCCCCCGATAGGGATGAAACAAAATCGCCGTTGATGAAGCTACGCTGCCGCTCCAAGGTGCTGGTCTTGTCATAAAACGGTGCGTTGTTAGTTGCGTCCATCGTGTGGCTATCACTTATTCTTCGAGGCTCGTTTAGCAATGATTGCATAGATCGACATTAGTAGCCGAGCAGTCCTTCGCTTTTTATCTGCCTTTTCTGCGCCCCTAACGTACCCCAAGCACATCAGTTGAAGACTCCTCGCCCATTGACCCGCGCGCCATCTCGCTATTAGATGAACACGGACGTGCGGGGCAACATATTCACGATTCAGATAATTCATCGCTTGCTGATGAAGGAACTAACAATAAAAGCCAAGACTGAGAGATCGAACAATGAGTGACACAACTGGGCAGGACCAGCAGAAGAACATGCGTCGAGTCGCACTGACCTCGCTGGCAGGTACGAGCATCGAGTGGTACGACTTCTTTTTATATGCCACTGCGGCGGCGGTTATTTTTCCGATAGCATTTTTCCCGCAGGAAGACCCCACAACAGCCCTGCTTATAAGCTTCAGCTCCTTAGCCGTTGGATTTTTAGCCCGACCCCTCGGGGGAATCGTTTTTGGCCACTTTGGCGATCGCATCGGGCGAAAACGAACACTCGTCGTTGCGCTAATGATGATGGGCATTACTACAACGCTCATCGGCTTTTTGCCGACCTATGCGTCCATTGGTGTCGCTGCGCCAATTCTGCTGGTACTGCTCCGATTTGTTCAGGGCTTAGCTATCGGTGGGCAGTGGGGGGGCGCCATGTTGCTCGTCACAGAGAGTGCGCCGGCAGATCAACGTGGCTGGTATGGGGCCTATGCTCAAGCGGGTGCACCCTTGGGCGTTGTATTGGC
>Ga0163111_10000131_pt1 | contig 42483 bp, 34 predicted proteins | sample CRUFie1St18metaG_FD_109645 | JGI IMG/M metagenome (GOLD analysis project Ga0163111, IMG submission 109645) | Marine microbial communities from the Costa Rica Dome - CRUD Field 142mm St18 metaG | ecosystem: Environmental > Aquatic > Marine > Oceanic > Photic zone | place: Costa Rica: the Eastern...
CGACGCCGATCGATCGGCGCGGTCGCGCGCGAACCTCGCGGCGTCGATCGCGCGCGCGCGTCGAAACGCGCGTCGTCGATCGAGTCGCGATCGCGCGATCGCGCGATCGAGCCGTCGTCGCGTCGACCGTCGGCACTCGACGTCGCGGCGAATCGCGGGGGATCTGCGATGGCGCGCGCGGTCGCGCGCGCGATCGCGCCCGCGCGGTCGACCGCGCGCGACGACGGCGCGCGCGGGACGACGGCGCGCGTCGCCGCGACGCGTCGTCGCGCGTCGCGCGCGCGGGGCGCGGTCGAACGCGCGGTGATTGCGGACCGCGCGACGACGACGACGACGACGCGCGCGCGCGGGACGACGCGGACGCGCGCGATGCCGCACGCGGGCGACGCGGTGTGGTGGGCGGAGCAGGCGGCGACGTGCGGGGCGATCCTGTGCGCGTACGCGCGGATGACGAGGGACGGGGACGACGCGGACGAGGCGTGCCCGAAGTGCGAGGGGAGCGGACGAACGGCGTGCTCGTGCACGCGATGGAGCGGCGACGGCGAGGGATGCGGGTCGTGTGGATACACGGGAGTGACGGCGTGTCCGGCGTGCAGGGGCGGAGGGCGCGCGGTGCGAGTGACGGTGAAGATCGAGGCGCCGAGCGAGACGAGCGAGGGGGGATTCGAACGGGATAGGTCGAGCGCGACGGGGAGTAGGGCGACGACGACGACGACGACGACGCGCGCGCGCGCGCTGCGATGCGTCGCGGTGGAGGGTGGGACAGATTACAGCGTGTCCACGACGCCCGCGATCGTGGATTCGACGGAATCGAAGGGACCGTCGGGCGGACGCGACGAGGACGGCCCGAGCTCGAGCAAGGACGACGATTTTTACGCGCAGTCTGGGGAGGCGATTCGAGTCCTTCGCGAGGACTACCCGTATTTGTTGACCAAAGAGCCTCGATGGACGATCTACAGGGACGATATCGGGCTGTTGGACGAGACGATGACGATCGCGGGGCCGGGAAGAGAGGGACGAAACGGCGTCATGGCGACGAACATGTCCGAGTACAAACGAGTGTTCAAGATCATTCGTATCATCGCCGCCGTGTTGTTTTCGCAGAGCACGATGGAGGTGTCTCGCATTTGGTCCCCTTTGGGTTCGTCGGGCCTTCGAACGATCCGCGTGCGCTGGAGCGTTCGCGGCAAGGTGAGACTGGTCGGCTCCATCGGCGCCGACGAGGCGAGGTTCGACGGAATCTCCGAGTACAAGCTCGATTCCAAGGGCTTCATCTACGAGCATAAAATCACCGATCTCGATTGGGACGTCGCGCAGCTTCGAGAACGCGCGGTGCAGATGATGCGCGCGGCGCAGGGCGTGCAGCAGCCCATCGGAAGCGGAGACTGGTGATTGCGCGACTCGAGCGGCGCTCGAAAGTTGTCTTTTGTTGTACGCATTGAAATGTAATTTCAAACTCAATCTAATGCACCACCTCATGGGAAAATTTTCTCGTATTACTATCAAACTTTGATCGATAAAAATACGTTCCTTGTCGTCGCCTGTCGTCGACGCGCGCGTCATTCGTCGTCGTCCGTGTCCATGTCCATGTCCTCGTAGGCGCTCAACTTGGACGCCGCCGCGAGATCGAGGAACCAAATCGTCGAGAACGCGTCCACCATGGAGCCCGGAATTTCCCCCCACTCGAGTTCGTCCTCGAGCGCCGCTCGCACGGTCTCAGCCTTCTCACTCCCAGTCGCCGCAAGCACGACGCGATCGGCGGTGTTGATGAGCGCCATGCTCATGGTCACCGTCCGCTTCCCCGGCATGTCCACTCCGAGCACACACGCCCCGGTCTCGTCGTTCGCCGCGGCAGAGTTCGGATAAATACTCCCCACGTGTCCATCCGCCCCCATTCCGAGCAAGATCAAATCAAACACCGGCATTCCGTTCTCCTCGTCGATCGGCATTTGGTTTTCGTCGAGCGACCGCATTTGCTTTTCGTAATCCGCCGCGCACGCTTCCACGTCATCGCTCGCCATCACGCAGTGCACGTTCGCATCAGGAATCCCACACGCCTCCGTCCACGTCTCCTTGGCCAATTTCGCGCACTTTTGCTCCCCCGGTCGCTCGTTGACGAAGAACACGTGCACCCTGTCCCAATCCAATCCCTCCGCCTCGCGCAGCCCGCGCAGGGCCTTCGCCACGCTCCCTCCCGGCACCGCCATCGTGAACGCCCCTCGCTCCTGCAAGCACCCCCGCGCGTTTTCCTCGACCTCCAGGCACAGCGCCCGCGCCAGATCGTCCCTCGTATCGAACGCCTCGACGACGAATTCGCCGTCGCCGTCCCCCGCGTCCACCTCCCGCGCCCAATCCACGTCGTCGTCCTCGCTCTCCTCGCTCGTCGCGCGACGCCTCGCGTCTCGACGCCGCGCGTCCGCGCCATCGCGTCCGCCGAGCGATCGCGCGTCCGCGCGCGCGACGCCCCGCGCGCGACGCGCGATCGTCCCCCTCGCCGCGCCCGCGTCCGCCGCGCGCGCGCCGCGCGTCGCCGCGAGCGCGCGCCGCGCGCGCGCGCGACGTCGATCGCTCGCGCTTCCGCGCAGCGCGCGCGTGAACGTCGCCGCGCTCGTCGTCGGCGTCCGCGTCGGGCTCGGCATGACGCGTCGTGGACTGACGCGGCGATTCGCCTTCTTCGCGCGCGTCACACGCATGCTCGCGCTCCGGCGCGACGCGCACCGCGAGCGCGACGCGTTCGTCATCGCCAGAGCCGCGCGCGCGGCGTTCGCGTTCGCGCTCTACGCCAGGGACTGCGCGCGCGAACCGGCGCCGAACGACGACGAAACGACCGACGACGACGACGCGCGCGACGACGACGCGCGCGACGACGACGGCGCGCGCGACGACGACGATGCGTTCAATTCGCGCGCCGTCGGCGTCGCGCGACGAAGACGGCGAAACGAGGGACGCGCGCGCGGGACGCGGGCGAGGACGCGCGGCGAGCGAACGCGGCGACGACGCGCGCGAGAGACGAGAAGGGCGCTCGCGCGAGCGTTCGACGCGCGCGCGTTCGAACGATTGCGACCGCGAAGGGTGGTGATGACGCTGGGAACGACGGTGACGCGGACGAGGGAGGCGTACGAGATGGATCTGCGAGGGGTGGCGTACGCGGAGACGACGACGACGCGCGAGGACGAACGCGAAGAGACGGCGGACGCGGTGTCGAGACGAGCGGTGCGGGCGTTCGTGCCGGTGATGGCGACGTTAAATCCGCCGCAGAGCGCGGGATTGAGGGCGTTTTTCTTCGTCGAGGCGCGCGCGACGGCGGACGAGGTGGAGGGATACGCGCCCAAGCCGGGATTCGCGCCGGCGAAGCGCGCGCGCGTCGAGCGCCGGCGCGTTCGCGTCGTCGTGAACGGCGACGCGAGCGACGACCGAGACGACGCGAGCGACGATGAGAGTTCGGATGATTTAGTTTGGTACCAGGCCGACGCCGCCGTGCGCGCGGCGTCGAGCTCGATGATTTAGAATGGAAACGTAGCGTAGCGCGGCGCGCGCCGCGAAGCCGTCGCCGTCCCGAGCGTTCGCGCGCCTCGCCGCAGTGCGCGTCGCGCGCGCGAGAGCGCGCCATGAACGACCCCAAGGTGACGACGCTCTTCGCTAAGCTCGCGCGCGATCTCTCTCCCGTCGACGGCGCGTCCGAGGCGTCGAGCGCGTCGTCGCCGAACAACATCCCGCGCGGCCTCGACGGGGACGCGACGACGTCGACGCCCGCGCGGCGCTGGACGCGGCCGTGGACGTGGCTCGCGCGCGATCGCTCGCGAGCGCTGCGCGACGCGCGCGAGTCGAGCTCGATCCCGATCAGCCCGCGCACGGAGCTGCCGAAACATCAGCGCGAGGAGGCGACGTGGCGGTACCCGAGCGAAAAGATGTTTTACAACGCCATGAAGCGCAAGGGGTGGAAACCGAGCGCGAACGACATGGAACACGTGGTAAAGATACACAACGCGGTGAACGAAAAGGCCTGGGCGCACGTCATGGCCTGGGAGAGGCGACACTGCGAACGGTGCCCCGATCCCAAGCTGTTGAAATTTCGAGGACGGCCGAAGGATTACAGCCCCAAGGCGCAGTTTCTGAATTTTTTAGGATACAAACTGCCGTTCGATCGTCACGATTGGATCGTCGATAGATGCGGAACCGAGGTTCGATACGTGATTGATTTTTATAACGCCGTGCCGTACGGTGGGAACGCGCCCGTGGCGATGCATCTGGACGTTCGACCGGCGCTGGACGGCCCGAGTTCGGCGTGGGATCGCGTCGTCGTGCAGTTCGGTTGGACGCTGAGCGGGGAGTGGGCTCGAAAATAGCTAGATCATAGCGCGACGACGACGCGTAGCGCTTAAACAGTCGTCGTCGCCGTTCGCATTAGCTTCGCAAACAGAAATGTGTCAGCCGTTACATGGTTAGATTTCTAAAAGACGCGGACTTGGCGCGCTTCCAAAGCGCGTCGCGTCGTACATTTACACACACACGAGTCCTCCTAATAGCGCCCCGGCCACGTGCCTTCCTCTCTTTCCTCGTTCCATTTCTCGGTCCACTCTGTCGGACAGATGGAGCGATAAAACTTGGCCAACGGTTCGCACTCTTCCGCGCCCTCGCCGTTTTCGGCTTGGCACTTGTGAAACTCGTTGTACCTCGTGTAGCAGTGCTTCGCTTGGTTCGTCTGCGGGAATCGCGGATCAAACGGCGTCGTCTTCAACTGTGAACCCAAACATCCACCACCGCGCGCGCATCGTCGTCAGTCTCATCGATCGCGCCGTGATTTCGTCCCCCTCCCCGCCCCTCGCGCGCGCGTCGCCTTCAAACGCACCTCCACGTCCCCCGCGCTCGCCGTCGGCTCCGGCGCCGAGACCTGCTCGATTCGCTCGTCGCGCGCCGTCAGTCCCCATCATCGCGATCCCATCGTTCGCGTCGTCGTCGTCGTCCGGTCGCCCTCTCCCGTCCCGTCCCTCTCCCTCCGTCGTCGCGCGTCGTCCGCCTCGCCCCCGATCGCGCGCGCGCCCTCGTCCCGCGCCCGTCGTTCGCCCGCGCGCGCGGTTCTCGCGCTTCCGCGCGCGCGTCGATCGCTCGCGCGCGTCGTCGTCGACGCGCCTCCTCGCCGTGTTCCATCGCCGGCGCCGGCGCTTCTTCCTCGTCGCTCGACATCGCGCGGCGTGCGGGTTTGCGGCGTCGCGCGACGACGCCGGGCGACGCGCATGGGTGTCCGACCGACCGGTTTTTGTGTCGTGTGAGACTGTTTACCCAGTGGCTAGGGTTTTGACGAGCCCCGGACGCCCTCGAGATCGTCGCGGTCGAGGTTCGTTTTCGGTTTCGATTTTTCGGTTTTTCGGTTTTTCGGTTTTTCGGTTTTTCGGTTTTTCGGTTTTTCGCGCGTCGCGTCGATCGCGCGCGGGCGCGACACGCCGACGCGCCGACGCGCGGTCGGACGGGGGCGCGACGGTGACGGTGATCGAGGACGGATCGCGGCGCCGCGCGGGGTCCGACGATCGCGTCGGCGAACCTCGCGTCGGCGAACGAAACGAAACGAAACGAATCATTCATTCACTGCGTCAATCCATTGGTGTTGTCGGACGACGAGGACGATGATCAAGGCGTTCATCGTGGTGAATAACCACGCCATGGTGCGATTGTGTAGATTTTACGAACAGCTCGGGGTGGATAAACAGACGGAGCTGTGTCAGACGGTGTACAAGCTCGTGACGGGGCGACCGGATCACCTGTGCTCGTTCGTGGACGACGAGAAGACGTTCGGCCCGGACACGAAGCTGGTGTACAGACACTTCGCGACGCTGTACTTTTGCATCCTGAGCGATCGAAGCGAGAGCGAGCTGGCGATGCTGGATCTGATTCAAGTCTACGTCGAAACCCTCGATCGGGTGTTCGAGAACGTGTGCGAATTGGATTTGATTTTCAACTCTCCGAAGGCGTACACCGTGCTCGACGAGACAATCGTCGGGGGGTTGGTGCTCGAGATCAACACGAATAAAATCTTGAACGTGTACGATCAGCTCATGAAACTGGAGAAGATGCACGGTTCGCTCATGGATAAGATCGCCATCTCGTGATCGTAGTAATCTGTAAAACACTCCCTCGCTCGCGCGTCGCGTCGACGGGCGTCGACCAGCCTAGACCTAACGCGTCGACGCCGACGACCGCCGCACATCGACGCGCGCCATGCTTCGTCACGGCGCGCGCGCCGCGTTCAAGCGCGCCACCGAGGGCTCGCCCTCGACGTCTCTTCGCGCGTTCGCGAGCGACACCGCGCGCGACGCGGGCGCCGTCGTCGATCGCGACTCCACCCCGCGATCGCCCGCGACGACCGCGAGCGCCGATCGCTCGCGCGAACTCGCGGAGAAGGCGATGCCGACCGATCTCGCGGGCGTCCTGGACGCGAGCGCGAAGACGCTCGTGCTCACGGAGCTCCTGCGAGGGATGTCGCTGACGCTGAAGTACTTCTTCGATAAAAAGGTGACGATCAATTACCCGTTCGAAAAGGGACCGCTGTCGCCGAGGTTTCGAGGCGAACACGCGCTGCGAAGGTATCCCACGGGTGAGGAAAGATGCATCGCGTGTAAGTTGTGCGAGGCCATATGCCCAGCGCAAGCGATCACGATCGAGGCGGAGGAGAGAGAGGACGGAAGTCGACGAACGACGAGATACGACATAGACATGACGAAGTGCATCTTTTGCGGGTTTTGCCAAGAGGCGTGCCCGGTGGACGCCATCGTGGAGGGACCAAACTTTGAGTACGCGACGTTTTCGCACGAGGAGTTGCTGTACGATAAGGAGAAGTTACTCTCTAACGGTGATCGATGGGAGAAGGAGATCGCGAGAAACTTGCAATCGGAGGCAATGTACCGATGAAGGCGGCGGACGACGGCGAGGCGTTTTGATTTGTATAAACACACACAGCATTTGTAGTTTGAGAACGAAATATTCGTATTCACATATCGTTTCAGTGAGTCACTGGAAGTGAGTCACGCTAGAGACTATTGTGTTTCCGTCGTCTTCCCTTTCTGTCCGATTCCCTATCATCTGCGACCGCCTCGACCGCCGCCTCGGCCGCCGCCTCGGCCCCCGTCGCTTCGACCGCCACGGCCACCTCTGCCGGCAGCGGCCGCGCGTTGCGCGGCGTGAGATGCGCTCACCGCATCAAAGCCAAACGTCATGGCGTCCATGCGACGTTGTTCGTGAAATCGACCTCTGTTCCCCCCAGCAGCCTTCTCCGTAGCTTCGCTGCTCATGGTGTCGAAAAAGTCATCCTTGACGTACACCGGGTTGGATTGAACTTCGGTCGTGAGCTTCTTCGCCTCGGCAGATTGCGCTAACTTTTCCTTGTTGAATTTTTGCAACATTTTCTCAAAGTTGAACGCTTCCTTCGGCACCGCTGGAGCCGCACCACGTCCGCCGCCGGCGCCACGACCGCCCGTTCTCGGCGCCGGAACCCCGCGGCCACCCTGCGTGGGCGCCGGTCTGGGCGCAGCCCTGAGCCGAGCCACTTCCTCGGGAGCCATCGCGTTGAGAGCGGCGGCAGCAAACGAGGTTGGTTTCGGTTTGGGGGCGGCGGCCTTCGCGATGGCCTTCGGAGCGGCGACCGTAGCCGCGGTCTTGGCGACGCCGGCCGCGGCCGGGGGCGCGTTCCGCGCCGCCGGAAGGATCACGCCCTCGGATGCCGCCGCGGCCGGGTTCGGGTTACCCCACGCCGATTTCTTCGGCGCAGGCGCAGGCGGTTGCTGCTGCTGCTGCTGCTGCACCGGCGGTTGCTGTTGCATCGGCGGTTGCGGCGGCGGTTGCTGCTGTTGCGGCGGCGGTTGTCCCCACGCCGGCGGCGGAGCGCCGTATTGCTGCGGCATCCCGTACTGCTGCTGCGGCGGATATCCCATGTACGCCTGCTGCGGCGCACCCATGTACCCATACTGCGGCTGCTGCCCGTACTGCGGCTGCTGCCCGTACTGCGGCTGTTGCATGTACTGCGGCTGCTGCGCGTGCTGTTGCTGCTGCGCCGCCGCCGAGGCGCCGTTTTCGACAATCTCCAAATCCTGGATATCATCCCCCTTAAACGTGATGTACTCGTACACCTCCACGCTCGGCGGGATCTGCACCCCATTCGTCCGTCTTCCCTCCGTTCCGAACGATCGCACTGCGCTCGCGTCCAACGTTCGCCGTCGTCAGTCTCTCCTCGTCGTCCGCGATCGTCGCCTCTCTCAGATCTCGCGCGCGCGTCCGCCCTCCGCGCCCTCTCCGCGTCGTCTCGCCTCGCACTCTCGCACCGTTCTGCAGCGTCAGCGTGCTCTCGACCGGGTCGATGTTCACCAGCACGCCCTCGTATCGTATGTCGGAGTGCGAGACGAGGTAAATGGTCGATCCTATGAATGACCCATCCATGTCGGCGGCGTCGACGTCGGCGACGTCGGCGACGACGTTCGCGCGGTGCGATTCGCGACGGCGTTCGACGCGAGGCGCGCGCGCGCTCTCGTTCGTGCGCGAAAACGCGCGTGCTCCGAGGCGCTCGTTCGCGCGTCACGAGCGGCGCGATGTGACGCGATCGCCATTCGCCATGCCCACCAAACGCGCGGGCGCCCGAGCGAGCGCGGACGAGCCGAACGCGAGACACGAGACGACGAGACGACGACGCGAGCGCCGAACGCGAGGACGAACGGCGATGAGGATGAGGATTCGCGTGACAAACGATGACGGCGATGACAGCGATGACGCGCGCTACGGCGCGGCGGCGAACACGGCGCGAAGGACGACGTCGAGGGGCGGGAGAAAGTCGCCGGCGAGGACCCAGGCGTTCCACGCGCTGTGCACGAGCACGGGGGCGAGGAGGTTGCGCGTGCGTACGAAGACGACGCACATGAGACAGCCGAGGAAGGTGAGGGGAAGGAACTGCTCGAGGGAGAAGTGAGCGCAGGCGAAGAGGGTGGAGGAGATGAGCATGGCGCGCGCGGCGCCGGTGAAGGCGGTGAGGGAGGCGAAGAAGAAGCCTCGAAAGATGAGCTCTTCCCACACGGGGGCGGCGAATGAGGCCAAGAGCATGTAGAACGCTTTCGATATGATATCATTCGACTTCATGCTTTGTTCCCACGCCGCGGTGACGGTTTCGTCGAAAGCAATCAAGCCGATGTGCTCCAATAAAGTCGTGCTCAATCCGTGCAACCACACGACGAATGGAAACGCCACGCACGCCACGGCGACGTCTCTCAGGTACTTTCTGTCCTCAAACCAGCGCACTGGGAACCAATTCACCCCGAACGGCCGAAATGGACGTAAGGATTGACGCAAAACGAACCAAGTCATGAGCATTTGCGTGAAATCTAAGCACAAACTGTACGTCGCCAATCCTCGCTGCGTGAAGCTCGACGTGTCGAACCCGAGAACGCCCGCGGCGTACGGGAACACCGCGTTTCCTATCACGCAAAACGCGCAAAACCACAGCACCATAACTTGAATAATCACCTTCATTCCCCACTTCGCTTCCCATATCTCGCTTCCATCGCTCGGAAGTTTGAGGAATCGATCAAACCACGGCTGCGTCGTGGCCGTCGGTTCGCTCGGCCCTCCGCGCTCGATGACACCTTCGCTCGCCCTAGCGCGCACGATGCGCTTCAGCGACCGAGCACACAAGCCAATCGTCCGCGCGCCATCTCTGGACGCGGCATCGCGCTCGCGGGCGACGCGATCGACGCGCACAGCCGTCCGAAACGCGCGAGAGAGCGGAATGCACGTCGAAGCGAACGACGACGAAACCGCGCGATTGCGACGACTGTGCGCGCGCGTGAGGCACTGCGTGCGCGCAGGTACAGCGGCCGTCGCCATTGTCTCAGTTTTTAAACGTTATCGCTGACATTCGTCGATGCGAGATGAGATCGATCGGCCGTCGCGTTGTGCGGCGGCGAGGAGGCGAGCGAAAAGGCGAGGCGCACGCGTCTTTACATGATTCATCTATGTCGTTGACGTCTTCTGAATATCCGAGTCTCTTTCACGGTGACGTTAGGGTACCCTCGCCAGACCTTGCCGATTTCTGGGTGCCATCCCATGGAGTTGCGCTTGAGCGCTGGATGCATGTAAGTCTCGGCGTTGAACTCGGCGCGAGGCGCGATGGACGCCTGTGGTAGGGGCACGGACCAGCGAAGCTCGCTCGCGATCGATCGAAATCTGTGACTGGCTTTGCTTAGAACCGGTAAGACAGTGATCCAGAGAATGAGTGCTCCGGCGTACGCTTGCTTGGACAAGAGGACAAACGACAAAAAGCTCTGCGCGATCATCAGCGCGTAAATCGTCAAGTTGCAAAACGTTGTCCACATCGCCCCGCCGGCTTCGTACGAGCGTTCGTACACATATAGGACGTGATAACGCCATATGACAAAATTAAAGACGAAAAATACGGTGCAGAGTAATGTGATCAAAGGTGCGACTGTGGAAAAGACGAGACCAATCATCATCACCATGGCGAACACACCGACTTCGCGACCAAGGCGAACCGATCTCGGGCTGTATTTGATCGTTCTATCTCGAGCGGTCACGTTGCATCCCAAACAGCACAGCCAGCGATTGACGATCATGCATAGCACTCCGGGATGAGGGAAAATCAACCGCTGAGTGGGGAGGTATACCCCTCTGAATACGATCCAAAGTAGGAAGAAATTACTTGTGAGCGGCAGCGACGTACCGAGAAGTTGCAGCATGGCATCCGGACCTTTCGTGTTGAGCGCGTTCAAATATCGTTGAATGGCGTAACCAGATACAGTGCCGAAAAACACATTCAGAAACGCCCACAGAAAGTAGTACTCCGCAAACGACTCGTCTGTTTTACTCAGACTAGAATACTTGCTCTGTGCCTGAACGAGATACATCATTCCGAACGAAACGACAAACGTTTCCCAGAGTGTCAGCAGAATGGGTGGTAAAATACCTTGCACTAGAATTCGTAGATATCGCGCGGAATCGCTCGAGCAGTACCACTTCAAGCCGTCGTTGTGATTTGCACCGAATTGATTTGCTACGCATAGCGACGACATCACGCCAGTGAACATTCCCGTCGGAATGAGTATGATGGTGAGAATGAGCGGGAAAATCACCATCGATCGGATCTCACGCTGACGTCTTCGAAGTAATATCGATTGCCAATTGAGATTGTCGGGTCCCGGCGCGGGTTCGATCGCAAAAAGATCACGCTGACGCGATGTGATACGGCACTGCGCCGCGCACGCCGCCGCATACTGGCTTTTGAAAGCAACGATACAACTCGACCCGGGCTCGGTTTGAAGAATTCTGGTGCGCTCCTGAACAACCAAGTGGTCTAAAATTGCTACTCTGTCTCGTAAACCCGTGATTTCATCCCGAAAACCGCTCCCTTTACGCATACGACGGTGTCCATGCCGTTTTGATTGCAACATCGATTGTTTCTCGATTTCATTCTTGAGCTTGTCGCGCTCGATGAGTAAGTCGTCCACAGGGCGGTAGTCCTGTAAAGGAATCACCATTAGGAAGTCGTCTGGAAACAGGCCTCCGAAAAATGTCTCCACCGCTCGCACACCTTCCCACGGATCCGCGGCCCCCTCGGGAAGATTACCACCGACGTCTGTCATCAAGACGCAATAGTTTTGCACCAACACGCTGACCACCACTTCCTTTTCGCTGCCGTCTTCGCTGACTTCGTCCGCGACGGCTGAGACGTACCGTCTATCATCTATCGATGGTACTGGGTTAATATCGCACGTTGATGCGTCGTTGCAAGGAAATCGCCCCTCGATATCAACTTTGATTTGCCGCGGAGCGGAGAGCGCATCGGTCGATCCAAATCCGTCGCTCCCACTCCTCAATTGGTCGCTCCATACCTCTTCAGCGATGTCTAACCCTTCCCACCAATTGTGTCTTATCGCGACATCCTCGCTATCGCTCGTCAATTTATCTAAGTGATGTTCTTTGGACATTTCGTCAAAGTCACTCATGGACGCCATGGAAATCTCCGACACCGATCGAGACGATTCTTCACGCGGCGTCTCCGTCACTCGAAGGGGACCGAAGTGGGAGTGATAGCCTCTTGATGGCGTCGTCATCGATGGTCCACGAGTGCTTTCAATGAACGATGCCCTAGGAAAACGTCTGAGCTTCTGCTCGGTCGACATCTGACCGTTCGAGCGTTTCGGCCCAAGCAACGCTTCGAGAAGCATCGTCGTCGGCATGGTTCTCGCCGCAGGAGTCTGTCCGCCCTCTCTTTCCTCTTCCTCAATAGTCTCCGTCATGAACTCTCTGTTTGTGTTTATTCCTTGCTGTAAAAACTTCTGTAGCACGGTTTGCGGGATGTGCACCGCGCGCCAAGGATTCGACTCGCCCGTCGTCGTTCCGTACACTTGACGTAAAAACTCGTAAGAGCGATAGTGGGCCGTCAGCAACCACAGCGCATACGCCGTGAACGCCCAAAACATCACTACGTGCATCCACGTCAACGAACTGGTCGGTTCCACGTTTGCGATCGTCATTCGCATCAACACGTGGCTCTCGCGCGCCGCAGACGACTCGCTCGTCGTCGTCGTCTCGTAATACGATCTCGACAGGTGTGTCGGCGCGAGCGCCAGCACTCCAACCAACGCTAAAGGCGCGAACAACTGCGTCCCGAACTGCGCAATTCTTAAGAATACTAATGCATCCAATCCTGCCGTGTGCACGATGTCAGAATCTGCCACCGTCAACACGTGCGCGATCCATCCGTACGTGGTCGAGCACGCCTCTCGCGCGCCGCCGCGATTCGCGCTCGCGTCGAATCGCGGCGGTGCGCACCCGCTCGTCTTCAGCGACCGCAGGTGTTCTCGACCGGTATAAATCGGCACGTATTTCCTCGCGATCCCGAACGCGGTCAACACCGCGAGCGCGGCGCACACGTACGCGGCGAACGCGCTCAAAACTTCCGCATCCGCGACATCCGTGTTCACGCACGCGACGTTTTGCGAATCGCACAGCGTCGTCGGCGTCGACGGCGCGGGCGGCGTGAACGTCGTCGTCGACGTCGTCATCACCGCCGCGCGCGCGCGTCCTGTGCGCCCTCGTCGTCGTCCTGTGCGCCCTCGCGCGCGTCGCGAGGAAGTCAAAGCGTCAAACGACGACCGCCCGCCGCCCGCCCCGCGCGTCGTCGATCGGCGTCGCGCGTCGATCGACGTCGCGTCGATCGGCGTCCATCGACGCCGATCGTTCGGCGGTGGACGCCCTCGCACTCGTCGACGCGCGGCGCCATGCGACCGCTCGCGCGCGCGCTCGCCGTCGACGCCGTCGACGCCGCGCCGTCGTCGTCGTCCCCGTCGCCCGACGCCGTCGTCCGCCGCGGTCGCGCGCTCCTCGGCGCGTACCTCAACGGCGACCCCGACAACCAGGTGTACGTCTTCATGTTCGCCTTCTCCGTGCTCCTGTTCAGCGTCCCGCCGCTGTTGAAGCTCAAGCACGTCCTGTACCCGCCCGAGGTCGAGCCCGAGGCGTGGGATTACGAGGCCGAGATCGCGGACCTCGCGCCGGGCGGCGCGCGTCGCCGCCAGCGCGCGGACGCGGACGCGCCGTAGCGCGCGGCGCCCGCGGCAACGGCTCGGTGGTTTATTTCACAACGCGACGCGATCACGACATAGCGCTCGATCGCGATTGTATGCGTAGACGTCACGTAAAAAAGCCCGTACTCGCACGCGCGTCGTCGGGCGCCGTCGTCGGGCGCCGCGCGCGTCGCGCGTCGCGAGACGTCGACGCGTCCGTTCGTCGACGGCGCCGACGACGACGGGCGGCGGCGCGAGAGGACGCGCGAGACGCGCGCGAGGATCGATCGCGAGGCGCGCGCGCGCGAACGACGGTCGGGACGCGAGGACGCGCGCGCGCGGGCGCCGGAGATAGCCCATCGGACGCGAATCGCGATGCGCGCGAACGCGACGCACGCGGCGCGCGCGCGGGCGTTCAGCGCGTACAGATTCGGAACGGTGGAAGACGTCGAGACGCTGCCGATGTATCGAAGAAAGGACGATCACGACAATGGGAAATATCGAGCGAGCGCGACGACGCGAGCGCTGGCGCGCGCGCGGCGGGCGATAAGTCGGGGCGAACGCGTGGGATGGTTGGGGTTGCTGGCGTTGATATTCGTCGGACGGACGGTGTTCGATGGGAAAGAGAATCGCGTGCCGAGCGCGATGGGAGTGATGCCGGTGATGCGAAGGAGCGTGGTGGAGCGAAAGACGCCGGCGCAGGTGGACGGGGTGGATGAACTCGTCGTCGTGCCGGGGCACGCGGTGTACTACGGTAATAATTTTTTGGAGGCAAAAGACGAGAGTAACTGGGCGTTAGAGCCTCATCAATTGCTAGAAGGTGAGGCGAAGGCGTTCATGGAGCACATGGAGCGCGGTGTGCGCGAGGTGGCGAAGAATACGCGCGCTATGCTCGTATTTAGCGGTGGTAAGACGAGACGCGAGGCGGGCGCAATTAGCGAGGCGAGCTCGTATTGGCAGGTGTCGAGGGCGTTTGATTGGTTTGGGGTCGACGCCGGGGTGGAGCTTAGAAGCTTTACGGAGGAACACGCACGGGATAGCTTTGAGAATCTGCTTTTCAGCGTGTGTCGCTTCTTTGAGCTCACTCGAAAGTTCCCGTCAAAAATCACCGTCGTGGGTTTTGAAAGCAAGCGCGACCGTTTCCAGAAGCTCCATCTCCGGGCGATCGGGTATCCGGAAAGCAATTTCACGTATATCGGTACCAAGGCGTTGAATGAAAAGGAAATGGAGGCCGGCGAGGTGAAAGTTCGCGAGGCGTTCGCGCGGGATCCGTTCGGATGTCGAGGCGCACTCGCGGCGAAGCGTCACGATCGCGATCCGTTCAACGAAGGCGCACCATACAGTTCGCAGGTGAAGATACTCAGCGCGTTCTGGTTGCACATCGACACTTGTTCTCAGCGATTATATAATGGATATTTCCCATGGTCGCCGGGCATGATGATTAAATGATAAAAAATCCTAGATACCTATGTGGTAAGAGCTCGTTCGCTAATCCGTTGTTCATTTGGTTCTCAACTTTTCCAAAACCAACCTCGTCTTCGCTTGCGCTCCTCTCGCCTGTACTCTTCTAATTCTGCTTCTACTTGCTCTATGAACATCTCAGTTACGTCTAATTTCCTAGATTCGCCCTCACTCATAGCCGCCGCAGCCGCCGGCGCGACGAGTTCCGGCACGAGCTTTTCCAACTCTTGCATCGCGTACCCGAACGGCAGCGTCGCAGCGCCGCCGACGACCACGCCCAGTGCCGCTCCTCGCGCTCGCACCGCGACACCGCCCGGTATGGCCATCCCCGTGAGCGCGCTCGTCAACATTCCTGCCCCGACGACGTTCCACATGTCCCTCGCGTCGCGTCGCTTTTCCAATCCCAAGCGCGCCGCGCTGAAGACGGACACAAAGCTTCCCAGTCGCATCCCGTGCAGGGTGACGTCGGAGATCGTTCGCGTCCAGATTCGATGTTTACGCTTCGTCGCGCTCTCCATCGCGTCCACGACGCGTCGTCGTTCGGCGTAGTGCGCCGACGCCGCGCCGTAGACGATCCCACCGCACAATCCGTACGTCGTCTCGCGCGCCCACTGCAAGAGCTCGGGCGGCGGCGGCGGCGGGTCCTCGCCGGGCTTGATTCGCTCGAACGCGCGCTCCATGACGAGCGAACGACGCGCTCGAGCGCGGCGCTCGAGCGAGACGCGCGCGCCGGTCTGACATCGTCGCGGGGGGACGCGGAGGCGATGCGTGGGAAATGGGCGACAACAAGGCAAAGACGTCGCGCGCGCGCGCGGCGCCTAGGGTCCAGAAAAATGTCCGGAGTGCACGCGCGCGCGCGTCGCGCTCGATCGAGAGAGGGTGGATGATTGGATGATTCGAGAAACGCTGCGTGCAAGCTCGTGGAGTGAACCAATGACTAGTCGTTACAGCGGAATTTCAACGCGCGCGCTCGGGAGTCGGGCGTTTTGAAAGATTTAAAATTTGAAGACGGTTCCCTTCTCGCCTCGGTCCCAGGTTTTCACGCCGTCCGCGCCGCGATTGGGCGGAGGGAACTTTAATTTTCTCAAAGTAAACTCACCGTTTCGTTCGAAAGACGCCGATGCGACGACGTCCACGGGATCGGAGGTGAAGATGAACCGACGTAACTCAAAGTTGCCGGTACGCTGGAACACGCTCTTCGGCACGGCGGCCGTGCGAGCGGAGAATGGGAACGTCATCTTGCGCAGCTTGAACGAACTCTCCGGAGCGCGCTTGAATGGACTTTTATTCACGAATGACTCGGCCTTGATCTTGGTGAAGTCGAGCTTGCGGAGGGTGAACGCTTCTGCAGGAGCGCGTTTGAAACCGCCGTCGACGGGCGCTTGCTCGTCGCTCGCGTTGAAGACCTTTTTACGAAGGGAAAAGCTCTCACCACCGCGTTTGAACGGCGTCTTGCGACTGCTGCTCTTCTTCGTCATGCCAACTTCCAACTGCTGGAGCCCAGCAGCGAGCTCGACCGCGCGTTCTGCAGCGCTCTCCATTTGCTTCGCAGCCTTCATCGCGCTCGCGATACCGGGAGCGTAATCCATGTACGCCATGTCGCCTTCGAGGGCGCGAACGTTGGCCAATGCCTCGTCTGTCACTATCTTTGCTTTTTGCGTCGCATCCACTTGCTCCGCGAGCTTGGCGGTGAGCGATTCGATGAGCGTAGACAAGTCCATGTTGCGCAACTTGGCCGACTCCGCTTCCTTCTTCGCCTTGAGGTACACGTCGGCCTCCTCCATGTCGGACATCGCCACCTCCAATTCGCGAATGCGCTTCAATAAACTATCTTTTTGTGCAGTGACTTCTGCGAGTTCCGAGTCTTTGCTTCGTTCTTGCTCGAGAATTTCGCTCAACTCTTCTTGATCGACCATGTCAGCCATCTGAACCTCGAGCAGGCGAATGCGCGACTTGAGGGTGACGACTTCGAGCGCCGCCGCCTCGTACTTCTTCGTCACCGCCGGAAGCTCTCCGCCGTCTGCGAGGAGAGCGGCTATGCGTGCACGCATTTCTTTGTTTTCGGCCTCCAGGGCGATGATCAAATCGGGCGAGTTGAGCTTGCCCGCGGCAAGTTCCATCAACTCGGCGTTCGTGACGCTGTCGGCGAGTTCGATTTCCAACCCGCGAATCGTCGCCAACAAGGCGTCGCGATCCTCGAGTTTATGCTCAAGCTCACGCATGCTCGCCTTTAGGACCTCAATCTCCGCATCTTTCACCGCGAGATCGGCCTCGAGAGCCTCCGTCGCGCCGTCGTCCACGAGCTCCGCGAGCTCCTTCGCCGCGCTCACCAGTCGCGCGTTCATTCGTCGCGCCTCCTCGAGTTCGCCCTCCACTTCTTCCGTCCGCGCCGTTTGTTCCGCCAACTCCGCCGCTTCCTCGAGCAGCGCATCGATCGCCTCTCGATTCTCATCCTTCAATCGTCGCACCTCGGCTCGTAACTCCCTCGCCTCGCCCTCCAGCGCCGCCAATCGCGCGCTCGTCGGCGCCGTCACCTCTCTCCGCGCTCGTTCCGCCCGCGCGCGATCGATCAGCGCCCGCGCTTCCGCCACGCTTCGCGCGCCCTCTTCCCCGTTCGCGCTCGCCGCGTCCAGCAGCGCTCGCAGCGCCTCCCGCGTCGCCCCTCGCGTCGTCACCGCCGCGCGCCTTCGTCCCCCCGTCGTCGTCGTCCGCGTCCCCCCCGCGCGCGTCGTCGCGCCGTCGCGCGCGCGTCGCCGCTCGAACGTCGCGCGCGACGTCGTCGCTCGCGTCACCGTCACCGTCATCGTTCGCGCGCCTCCGTCTCGCCGCGCGGCGTCGCGCACTCGCGTCGGCGTCGACGCCGCGCCCGGCCCGCGACGCGCGCGCTCGTTCCCGTCCGCCGGCGAGGCGAACGTGTTTTTCACCGAGGTAGGAATACTCTATTGTAGATGGCACTAAACGGTGTAAAATACGTATATATCCACGGTTCATGACTCGTCATGTGTGTAGGTACTCTCTAAAGGGGCGATATATAAATTTTTCCAAAGTCCGGTCGGACGCGCGGACGCGCGGGACAGCTCGCGACGCGCGCGATTCGATTGATTTGAATCCGCGACGACGACGGGCGTCGATCGGGACGCGCGTCCGACGCCGCAGTGACGCGCGCGCGACGGATCGCGAGCGAGCGATCGAGCGATCGAGCGACCGAGCGAGCGATGCTCGAACGCGGGGCGATGGATAGATGTGCGAACGCCGTCGTCACGGCGCTCGAGACGCGCGAGGGCGCGTTCGAATACGCCCACATCGCGGGGGCGTGCGACGTCGCGCGCGGCGCGGTGGATGGGAGGAAGAAGATCGTGACGTGCGGCGCGGATTCGTTCGTGATCGTGCGAGACGCGGAGACGGGAGAGGTGGAACAGAACTTCGACGACGCGCACGCGGACTGCGTCAACGCGTGCGCGGCGTCGCCGTGCGGGACGCTCGCGGCGACGGCGAGCTCGGATTACTCGGTGAAGCTGTTTTCGCTGGAAAAGAAGGCGTTCGAGGCGAACGTGACGAGATTTTCATTGCCAGTGCACTGCGTGGCGTGGAGCGCGGACGGGAAGTACGTCGCCGCGGGGGGGGAGGACGCCGAGGTGAAAGTCATCAAGATGGAGGACAAAACCGTCTTGCACGTGTTTCCGTGTCAGCGAAGCAAGTGCATCAAGAGCGTGGCGTTCGATCCGCGAGGAGATTACTTGGCGGCGACGGATGAGAACGGCATGGTTGTCGTGTGGCTGTTGAAGCCCACGAGCGAGGACGAGGAGGCTGGGGATGTAAAACTACACGCCACCGAGGCGCCGTTGGCCACGGGCGAGTCGCCGCTTTTGAACGCCGTGGCGTGGCGACCGGATGGACAAATCCTAGCCGTGCCGGGGCGGGAGAACGACGTGACGTTCTTCGAGCGTGGTACGTTTAAACAGATTGAATGGGAGCTGAAAGGGCACACCGACGCGATTTCCCTCATCCGTTGGTCCCCGAACGGGAAATACTTGGTCACGGCGAGCGCGGACAAGAGTGTCATCGTGTGGGACGTCAAGAAAAAGTTGGCGATTGCGAAGATGACGGACACCGAGCTCGTCTGCGGCGCCTCGTTCGACCCTACTGGTAACTCTTTGGCGCTCATCAACGTTAACGGCGAGTGGGCGATGTGGAACGACGTCGTTCCATCCAAGTACTCGTCGCCCTCGGCGAAGGTTTCGCCTTCCGAGATAGACTTTGTGAGCGCTATCGATGAGACGAATGCGAGCGATTTCGTCGACGATGAAGCAGACGGTATGGATGAAGATTTGGATGAAGAAGATGACTTCGTCGAATACGACGACGACGATGACGTCAAAGGACGCCGTCAGAGTCACGTGAAGCAGTCGGTGGTGCACGTCGAAGCCGGTCCCAAGCCGCAACCGGCGTTCCAAAGTGGATCCGTTGCCGCGGTTCCGGGAAGCAACCGTCGGTTTTTATCCTACACCATGGTTGGATCTATTACAAGCACTGTCGAAGGAGGATTCAACTCTGTTGAATTCCAGTTCCACGACACGTCGCGCATGGGACGCATCCCTACCATCACCGACTACAACGGGTACACGATGGGCGTCGCGGGGGAGAAGGGATGCGCGCTCGCGAGTCCGATGAAGGATTCCGAAAACGAAAGCGTGCTTTACTTTCAACAGTATGACAACTGGGCGAACGATGGTGAGTGGCAAGTGACGATGCCAGCGGGAGAGGATATACTTTCAATCGCCACCGGCTCGACTTGGGTCGCCGCTGTGACGTCCAAGCGTTACCTTCGCATTTACTCTTTAGGTGGTGCGCAGCGACAAATAATCTCCCTCGAAGGTGACGCGGTGTCAATTTCCGGTAGCGACGATGCGTTGGCTGTCGTCTGGCACGAAGCGGCGCCGATCGGACCAGCCCCAGGTAGTCAAGTTCTCGCGTACGCCGTGTACAACGTGCGATACTCCTCGGAACTCGCGCGTGGTCGCGTTGCTTTATCTACCCAATCGACTTTAACGTACTTGGGCTTTTCTGAGGAAGGCATGTTGGTTACTCGCGATAGTGCAGGTGTCGTTCGTATGCGCACCGACGCATTCGGTGGCTCATGGACGCCCGTCTTCCGTTCTTCGTCAGCGCGGGCCACGGATGGTCAGCACCACTGGATTGTTTCATCTTGCGCTTCCACCTTATATTGCATCATCACAAGAACGAGCGCGGGACCGGTGCCGAACCCAAGACCTGTGCTTTCTATGCTTCCGATGTCTTTGCCGATCATCATTCCCGAACAATCGGTCGGTGACCTCGAAGACGAAGCCGCCCGAGCGAGCTTGGCTTTGTCCGTCGCACAAAGTGCCGGAGAAGACACTCGATTGGCTTTGGGAGCAAACGAAAAAGCAGCCATCAAGCTCTTTCACACCGCCTGCAAGGCGAACAAGCTCTCGCGCGCGTCAGACATCGCGGAGACGTTCCGACAGCCGAACAGTTTGCGAGCGGTGCTCAAGCTCCCGGCGGTGGCGCGTCAACCCGAGCTCGTCGAGCGAATCAATGAGCTCATCGAAACGACAATCGACCCAGAACCGACGCAAGGGTACACGCAACCCGAAAGCTACACTCCGGCGCCGATGGTTCGATCGACGCCAACGGCTCCCAAAGGCAATCCGCTCGCTCGTAAGAGCGCGGCGCCGCCTCTCGTCAGCTCGGGCGACGAAAACAAAGACTCAAACGAGCGCGCGACTGTGGAAGGTAAGAGAGACGCTGTGGCGACGCCGACGCCCTCAAAGGCGGCGAAAAAGTCCAAAGTCGCGTCAAACCCATTCGCGAGATGAGGAGCGCGCGTTCGTGCGGAGTAAAGTGTGTATATATCGTTCGACGCGGCGTTTGTGTGCAATCGAGTTCAACCATAACAACTAAATTTCTTCTTTTCACTCTACATTCTTCCGCGCGGCGCCCCGATTCACTCTTCCGCGCTCGGCTCCTCGTCGCTTTCCTTCTTCTTTTGCACGCTCGGCATCACCGTCTTGTTGTTATCGTCGTACTTCTTATCCAAGTAAATCTCGATCCCGATGAAGTATCCCGCCGTGAGCACCAAGAACTGCCAAACCTCGATGTCCCCGAACACCGGGTCCCGAATCGACAGCGCGCTCGCGTGTTCCGGGAACATCGCGTTGATCGTCGCCAGCGCCACCGCGCCGCACGCCGACGTCACCGCCACCTTCTCCTCCGCGCCCGCGCGCGCGCGCGCGACGACGCCCATCGCGCGCGTCTCGCGTCTCGCCAAAGCCATCGCGCGCCTCGCCGTCGTCGTCCGTCGCGTCGTCGCGCGCGTCGTCGGACGCATCATCGTCGTCGTCGTCATCGTCGTCGTCATCGTCGTCGTCATCGCCAGCCCGCGCGTCTCGTTTTATCGCGTCTCGTTTTATCGCGTTATCCGCCCGCGTCGTCGGATCGCGTCGTATCCGCGACCGCACGACGATTCGACGGTTCGACGGCGCGCGCGATGGGGATCGAGGCGCCAGCGCGCGCCCCTCGCACGGCGCGCGCGACGATGGCGCGGTCGAGTCGCTGACGGGACGCGACGCGCGCGCCGGGACCGACGAACCGCGTCGGCGACGCGCGCGCGACGCGCGAGGACCGCGCGAACCGGGACGAAGTCGGTGGCGCGTCGAAGCGAAGGACATCCCAACCATCGCGCGATGGCGCCGGCGCAGGGGAGACGACGACGACGAATGAGCGGAATTTTGTTCGTGATGTGCGTTGGGATCTTTGTGGCGTGGACGATGCGCGAGAGACGGGCGGGAGGGGCGGCGATGGCGACGAGGAAGACGACGCGCGAGGCGGCGAGCGAAGGCGCGGGCAAAGTCGAAGTCGAGGTCGACTACGCGGCGACTGTCGAGGACGTCGCGTCCGCCGGCGAGGAAGTCACGAAGTCGGTGGCGAAGTTTAACGAGAGCGATGCGAGCGGTGACGTTTTGAGCGCGATGCTCGCGCGGGATGGTTTGGTTTTCGTGTCCTACGTCTCGGACGGCTTTCACGAGTTCGCGTTGAATTGGCTGAAGTTGTTGCGCAAGGCCAAGGGAGCGCAGCCGAACGAAAAGGATGAGAACATCGTCATGCTCGCTCTGGACGAAGCCACGGAGCGATTTTGCGAGCGGCACTCCATGCCATGTTTTGGGGGCGCGAATTATAGGTACAAAGGAGGGGTCATGGCCACCGGAGGCACGGCGCTCGGCGACGCTTCCGGCGCGCGACAGGCGGCGAGCGTGGCAGAAGCCGCCAAGGCGATGCGCGAAATGACGACGCTGCGGGTGAAGCTCTTGCTCGATCTTTTCGACCGTGGACACGATGTATTAGTGAGTGATGCTGACGTGGCTTGGTTGAGAGATCCCAGGGAATGGATGCGCGAGGCGATGACAGACGTCGACGTCGCCGCGAGCACGGATTGTCTCAACGCTCGCGACGACGACGAAGGAAAGTGTTGGGGAGCGCCGACAAACACGGGGATTCTTTACTTTAACGCCACGGAGCCGGCGAAAAAGTTCATAGCTGATTGGGTCGATGGGATGGAAAAAGCCACGGAAGATACCACGGAGAGAGACCAAGAGATTTTCAATAAACTGCTCATCAAACGATCCTCCACATCGGAATCGCGCGAGATCAAAAGGCGCGTGCGCGTGAAACGACTCGAGGGAGGCGTTCAGTTTGCGCTGTTGCCAATGCGTCTCTTCGCTTCGGGACACACGTATTTCGTTCAACGATTACACGAGCGCGAAACAAGACTGGATGAACAGCCGCTGTGCGCGCACGCAACTTTTCAATTTTCGCAAGTACACGGCAAACGCCAACGTTTCCGCGAGCACGGTTTGTGGGATGTCGAAGAGGACGATTATTACACACAAGGCAACTTTATCGCCATGAGCGATGAATTACCGAGCGTCTGGAACGCGACTGGCGTGCATAATCATCTCCTCGCCGCCGCGTGGTATCGCGCCTCGATTAGAAACCTTCTAGCGCTCGGTCGAGTGTTGAATCGTACGGTGATTTTGCCACGCATCACGTGCATGTGCGATAGGTATTGGGGCCATGCGTTACCTTCGTGCGCGATAGGTTACCTGCATCCACCGTTCGTAGGATGTCCGCAGGATCACATCATGAACCTGCCGGCGATGGAGAAGGGTGGGGCAAACTTTAGAGAGTGGTCGTTTCTCGACAACGCGCGAACGTCAGACGCCATAAGAAACAGCGTCGCGGAGGTGTCGACAGTAGACAAAGATTCAGAAGCAAAATACGCACTCGGTCCGTTTGCGACCGACACGCAGGTTCTGAAATCTCTAGGCTCTGCCCGAGAGCGAGTGCTCGTCGTCGATGGTGCGTTGACGTCGTTTTGTGCGTTTGACAGCGAAGCATCTTCTCCCGCGGCGAAAAGCTTTGATTCGGATATGAACATCGCGCTAAAAGCGGAATCTTGGTTTTGTGGTCCCGAGGACGCAAAAGGGGTGAAGTGCGCCATCGGATTCCCAGTTCCCAAGCCCACAAGCGAACTCCGCGGCGAATGCGCCCGTCTTCGGTCTGTTGCGAAAACGTTCAGCTCGCAACCTCATTCGCTCCTGTCCAACTTCTTCGTGAACTACGGCCAAGACGATAAAAGTAACGTATTCGGGATCCCTAAAGATAGTAGTAGCGCACGGCAGAACGCATCTGCGTTCGATATCGACTTAGACGACGTAGACACACACCCGTTCGCTGTTGACGAATAATTTAATGAGAACGAGCGTAAACTGTTTGCGTCCTCGTGATCGAGCGAAGGAAGCCCCACGCACAGCCTTGGGTTTTAATATAAGTCGGATAAATAACTGCGCCTTTTCGCGTCCATACGCGCGTAGACAACGAAGAAGTGACGATGGACCTATAATTAATTGCACATCGAAAGAAGAAATAAATATTGCTCGAAAGACGTGAGTGGTGTTCTTCGCTCAACACGACGCCCGTGCACCCGAAGACGCACTGGAGCTCAAGTGCCGAGAAAGTAGAACACGGCGAACACGTGCAGCGCGTGTCGATCGTAGTGGCTGTGCGCGTGAGCGCACATTTAATTAATAAAATTCTGGACAACAATTAATTATTAAAAACTCACGCGTAGACGACGTAAACGATCGAGATTAGTTTTTAAAGCGCGCACTTACCATGACGACATGTGTGAATACTCTCTGGATTTTCGTCACACTGTAAACATCGAGTGGCGCTGTGAAAAACAAAATATTTCAATAATTGCAAGTAATATCTCGAATTATTTCATCCAAAGTACATCGCGGACACGTACTTCTCTCGCGTTCGGGCGAGCTTTGAGTAAATCTATGTGCCACACTATTGTTTTTGAACAGGTCTGTGCGCTTATGGTCGTTTATCGCATTCGTCGAAGCACGTGCGCGAGTGATTGAATTAATTAATTAATTCCACGGCCTGAAGTAAACGAACACTATCATCTCGAGCGTATGCTTTCGATCGCGTGTAGAATTCGGTCGTGTATGTCTCAGATTTTACTGAAATTTATTTGCGTGTACGTGGATACGAATCTGGCGCGTTTCGCGCCCGTTCGTGAGCGTTTTGTGATGCTCGATAACGTTTGCGTCGCGGTCGCGGACAAGCTCTTGTGTGTATGATTCATTCGATTTACAATAATAATAAAGTCATTCGCGGCGATACTCTACTTACTGGGGCCGTCCATCACTTGGACATGGCCTTGGCCACCTTCTCCGAGAACGTCGAGAACCGCTTGAGGTCGGCGCTCAGGATGGACTCCACGAGCGGCGACACCGCGGCGCCGAACGGCACGAGCGGGGCTGGGACTTCGTAGCTAATCTCCATCTCCAGCTTCGTCCCGGCGGGTTCCTTGCTAAAGTTCACCGAGCCCTTGTTCTTTAATCCCTCCAAAGACTCCCACGAGATCCGCTCGTACTTGACCGGTTCTAAATCTTGCGCGAGCCACGAAAACTCAAAGTGCTGGCCGAATTGATCCGTCGACAGCGTCCACTTCGTCTTCGTCTTGTCGTCGGGCAAATACGACACCGAGGAGATCCAAGGCATCCAATTCGGGATCCTCGTTCGATCTTGCCACAGCTCCCACGCCACTTGAATCGGCACCGGGGCGACGACCGTGGCTTTATTCTTCACCCACCCGCCCTCCATGCGCGTCCTCGATCCGTTGGACGACCACGTCGGGCGACCTCGCGTTCGACCGGGCGCTCGCCTGTTGGCGCTCCAAGTCATCGCCCTGTTGGCTGTGGGCGACGTCATCGGCGCGAACATCGCACGCGACGCGGCCTCGAGTGGCGCGGCGCGTTCGAGGCGCGATTCGATTTTCGTTTGCGACGCAAGGCGGTCGACCCCATTCCTCGCCGACGCGGCGGAGCGAATCGCGTGGATTCGATCGCGCGCGTCGATCGCCGCCGACGACGCTCGCGCGATCGATCTTTGACGTCATGATCGACGCCGACGTGGACGACGTCGTCTTCCACCGCTGTGCGTGCGCGTCCACGGTGGCTGGGGCGAAGACGCGCGGTGAGGCGTGCGTGCGCACGCGCACGGTGACGTGGACGCCCGCGGATACCGGGAATCTCACCGGTGCGAAGACCGTGACTTTGCTAAGCGTTACCGCGCACCAAAGGAATAAACCGGGTAGCGCCACGGCGAGCCTGAGGTTGGTGCCGGACAACGACGCCAAGCGGGCGCTTGTGCTGACGTTCGATGCGGAGAGCGACAGAGATGGGTTAAGCGATGCGATAAAGGCGCAGATAAGAAAATTAGAGGAAGAGATGAAAGGCGTGCCGAGCGCGGCGGAGCTGGAGGCGCGAAGCCAGTTGCTGAAGACGAACGTAGAGATTGCGCAGCTGTACGAGGAGACGGTGAAAGCCGGAGTGATCAGCAATGAAGACTTCTGGGAAGCACGTAGGAATTTATTCAGCGACGTAGTGGCGAGAAAAGCGACTGGACAGAAACATGGAATCGAAAATACGCTAGATGGCGATCTCAAAGGCGCACGCGATGGGATGTCAGACACGGTGACGTGTAACTTGACGAACGAAAAGATGCACAGAATCTTCGCCGAAAGACCTTCGGTGCGCGAAGCATTTTTGAATAATGTGCCAAAAAAGATGACAGAACGCGAGTTTTGGACGAGATTCTTACGATCGGAGTATTTCAAACAGATGCGCGCGGGAGCACCACCGCAAGGAGAAGAGGAAGCTGCAGATTTGGCTCTCTTTGCGCGAAAACCACCAGATGCAACCACGGTTAAGGCACAAATCAAAGCGATCGAGCCCGGTGTGAACTTAAAAGCGGACCTCGATGACGGGCTCGGAGAGGGATATGGTTTGCTACGAGACGGCTCTCGAGATGATCGCCGACCGAAAGAAGCTGGTCCGTTACCCGAGGTATTCTTGGAGCTCAACCATCACGCCGCCGTTGTGCTTCGAGGTCAGCCGCAAGTGAACATCGTCGATGCTCGCACCGCGGCGATCGCCGCAAGAGATCATGAAAAGAGCGCAGAGAGCGCGAGAATAGGGTTCGAAGAGCCCGATTACTCGATTGACGACCTCGCCGCACCGAAGCCCGCGGCGCCGCCAAAGGAGCTCAAAATTCGTGATTCGCATCAATACTTTTCATCTATCGCGGAAGAACCCGTGGTGAGTAAGCCTTCGAAGACGCATGTCGTCATCGAACCGTTCAAAGAGGCCGTGGCGTCGGCTCTGAGTACGCTCCAGCATCCCGAAAAGAAGCAAAAACGCGCATTGGATCCCGACATCGCACTGCAAGTGTTGAAAGAGGTCACGCAATCACTCGCTAAAGTTGAAGATTTGAGCGCTCAATTTGCGTCACAGCAAAGTTTTAGTAACGCTGATGATGTGGCTGCGTTTCCTGAGAATGTGAACGAGCAACTGAGACGGAGCGCGGCGACTGGTGGGGAGCTGCTACGTCAGTTCTGGATGTCCACGCCGATGATAACGTCTGTGCGATGGGAGAAAGCGACGAAGGTCTGCAAATCCGTCGAGATCTTGTACGATAAACTCGAAGGAGTGAAAAGTTCGCTCCCTTCCGCCCACCGACATATCGCTTCTCAGCGCCTTAGGCCGCTGCTCGGTGCGTTTGATTCTGCGTTGACGTTTTATGATGACGAGAAAACTCGTCGTCCTCAGGCGTACGCTGACTTTGAGAAGACAGCGACGCAAGAAAATTCATAGATTGATCAATTAGACGTAGCCATGAAATCAATCATAGAAGATTTAGATGCAGCGCGTCCTCGATTTTGACAAGCTCAAAGTAGGGCGGCAGAGGTCTTCAGTGCCTCCTCACTCTTCAACTCGAGACGTGTCGGCGACGGATTCGATACTAGCTCGGTAGCCTGCGCGCACTGTCAAAAACATGTTTCGTCAGGCGCTGAAGGCCGCGCGACGCGCTCGCGCGCAGGCGTTTCGTCACAGTTTAGCTCAGCGTCGTGGTCATGCCAACGCCAATCGTGGGACGTCGTGCGCGGCGTCCGCGCTCGGTGCCTGCCGCGATGGACGCTCGACCGCGGCGTCAAGCGCACGATCGTACGTCGCGGCGAGCGCGGCGGCGAATAACTCGTTGTACGGCTCTATGCTCGTCGAGCGCATCCCAGTCGTAATTCCCGAAGCCCCGGCGTGGGAGCGCGAGTACAAGGAATGGAGCGAAGCGCGACGCGACAAGTTTAGGGTGAAACTCCCCGATCAAATAGTCGAAGCGAAAGGTTTATTAGACAACTTGCCGGATTTTGAGCCGGCACCGAGAGAGACGGAGGCGGATCGCACGGGCGACAGAAGTACGCTGCATCGCAAACTTCCCGAGTTCCTCTTCCTCGTCGTCAAGGAAAAAGACGGCAAGTGGGGCTTCCCAAAGTCTAAACACGATGACGGAGAGACGATGCGCCAAACGGCTGAGCGATCGCTGAAAGCTTTCGCGGGAGATTCTTTAGAGTGTTGGGTGGTCGGGAATGCGCCGCAGGGTCACTACGAAACCGCCGACGGCACGACATTTTATTACCGCGGTTCATACATCGAGGGTGAGTTAGAATTGCAAGATGGTTACGTCGAGCACGCGTGGGTGACGAAAGAGGAGCTAGGTGAATACTTTGACGCCGATCATCACGATTTGTTGAAGAGAATGCTTTAGAATTGCGCGGCGACGTCGCGAATAGCTTTGTGTAAGAGGCGGGAAATTTGTAGCCTTAATCGTGTTGCTTTCAACGTTTTACACTCGATCTTCCGCTTTGACTATCTAACTATCGATACACATCTCGAACCTCTCCCACATCGCGTTCTCTACGCCGTAGGCGCCGTCCATTGCGTCTTGTTCGTCAGCTTGTTGTGGTAATATGGCCGTCCGAGCTTGTCGTAATACATCACCCATCCCTCCACCATCGCCCCCTTCGCACCACCCGTCGCGGTTTCCGTCTTTGCTGGTTCTTCTTCGCTCTCAGACACCTCCTCCCCCGCCGCCCGTCGCTTCTCTCGTTCCTCCTTGCGCATCTTTTTCTTGGCGTACGCCTTGGCCTCGCGCGCCATCTTCCTAAAGTCTGGCTCCTTCCTCGCCTTTGGTGCGCTCTGCGGCGGCTCTATGACGAAGCACTCGCGCGGCCATCGATTGGCCCAATCCACGTTCCCATTCATGCAAAACGCCGCCTGATGTCCCTCGATCCCGCATATGTTACACCCGTGTATGGACGACCCTTGCGGTCGTCGCAGTTTGTGGTGCTTCTCCATGCTTCGTGCGCGTTATCGCGCGTTCGAACGCGCGTCGACGCGCGCGCGCGTCGTCGTCGTCGTCGTCGTCGTCGGCTCTTCGCTCGCGTCGCGCGTCGCTCGGGACGATCGGACGCACCGCCGCGTCGCGTCGTCGTGTGACGCGCGCGGCGTCGTTGGAAATTCACAATGTGCTAGGGTTCAGCAAATGTCCATCCCGGGCGCGACAAATGGCGCGCGCGCGACGCCGCGTGACGCCTCTTTGACGCGCGCGTGGGGTTGAGAAAATGGTGAACGTACGTCGAGACGATGGCGACGCACTCGACGCGTTCGACGCGGCGGCTCGACGCGCGACGCGACGCGCGCGCGCGCGATGGGACGGCGCGGGACGCGCGCGCGTTAGGGCTCGCGAGCGATCGCGCTCGAGACGGTGATGACTGACGACGACGACGGATCCGATGCGCGCGAACGCGAACAGGTGCCGAAATCTAAGAAGACGTTCTGCAAGGGGTGCAAGAAGCACTCCGCGCACAAGGTGACGCAGTACAAGACGGGCAAGGCGAGCCTGTACGCGCAAGGTGCGTGGCGCGCGAAAACCCTACGATGGATGACGGTCGACGCGCGCGATCGCGCGCGCGCTCGAGCGATGGCGCGGATGCGACGCGCGCGACGACGCGCGCGTTAAACGTATTCTTCTCGTCGACACGCGTGACTGACGACTCGATGCGCGATTCGCACACCGAACACAGGGAAGCGTCGTTACGATTCCAAACAAGCGGGGTACGGTGGCCAAACCAAGCCGGTGTTCCACAAGAAGGCGAAGACGACGAAGAAGATTGTCTTGCGCTTGCAGTGCGGTACGTGCAAACAAGTCCACATGCACCCGATCAAGCGTTGCAAGATGTTCGAAATCGGCGGTGACAAGAAGAAGCACGTGACGACGAACTACTAGGCGCGTCGTGCGTCCGGGATTCAAAAGTCTCTCGCGCGAAGACGCACGTATTAGCACGGGTCTTCGCGCTCTTTCTTAGTGTGGTGGGAGTCGGTAGATTCAGTCGAGGTTGTAAGCTCGAGTAATCGTATAAAAATTTCTTCGCCATCGCGGCGTCGCATCGTCCGTCGCGCGCGTGAGACGAGTCGCGCAAAGCGTCGTCGTCTCGTCGTCGTCCCGGTCTCAACACCCTGGCTCTTGCGTCGACTTGACGGCACTTGTCGACGCCACGCGCGCGGAAGATGGCGAAATACGCGCCGATTCGGCAAGACAAGAGCGATGACTCTGATTTAGAGCCCACGTCGCCGAGCGCGAATGGTGAGCGACGCGACGGTGCGCAAACGACGACGTACTTGTGGGCCAACGCGCGCGTGCTCGGGATTATCGTTTTATACTGCGCCATCGGTAGCTCGCTGAGCGTTTTAAACAAGGTAGCGGTGACGATGATACCGGCACCGAACTTCATCTTGTTTTGCCAGTTCGCGGCGACGACGTTGCTTTTGCTCGCGGCGCACGGTTTGAAATTAGTCACCGTGGAGCCGCTCACAAAGGAGATTGCGTTGGCGTTCCTGCCCCTCACGTTGAGCTTTTTCGCGCTGTTACTGGCTGGCATGGAGGTGATGCAGCGCGCACCGTTAGAAACATTCATCGCGGTCAAGTCGCTGACGCCGGTGGTGTTTTCGTTGAATGAATATCTGTTCCTAGGTCGAGCGCTGCCGACACCCAAGTCGGCGCTCGCGCTGGTGGGCATCGTCGTCGGGGCGGTATTTTACGTGAATCTAGACATCTTCTCCACGGCGACCGCGTACGCGTTCTGCGCACTCTTCATCGTCGCCGCGGTGTCGGAAGGCTTGATCGCCAAGCATACGATTGATAAGATTCCGCTCAACAACTGGTCGAGGTCGTTCAACATCAACGTGCTGAGCATCCCGCTCGCCGTGGTGCTGTTTGCGCTCTCTGGCGAGAGCACGGCGCTCATGGACACAACATTAACGTCGAAGGCACTTGGTGTTTTAACTGCGACGTGTTTCATGGGACTGGGAATGAGTTTTTCGACGATGTGGATCCGCGAGACGCTCTCCGCGACTTCAGTCTCCGTCGTGGCGACGTGCAACAAGTTCATCTCCGAACTCGTCAATTGGATGATTTGGGATAAGCACACGACCATCGAAGGAACGTACGCGATTTTAGCAATCATGACGTGCGGTATATTCTACGAGCAAGCTCCGCTCCGCGTTCCAGGTCAGGGATATTCTCGCGACACGATTTGTCCCTGCTTGCCGCGTTCGTGGTTTGGTGCAAAGCGGGGACCGATGGATACGGCTCCGCTATTGGATAGCTAGATGGAGAGTGAGCGTTACATTATTAGGAAGAGATAGAAGAAATTCTTTAGGAGATTTGTAAAAATATTGATCGTTTGTGTATCAAAATCAAAAACAAAAGATGCCACCGTTACGTTATTAGGAAGAGGAAATTCTCTAGGAGATTTGTAAAAGTGCTGATCGTTTGTGTATCACAATCAAAAATCAAAAACAAAAGATGCTAACGACGTATCGAGGCTCATGGTCTTGATTTCGATCCCTCACAAACGCGAAGCAGGTCACTTGATTGAGATTTGCTTCGCCGTCGGCGTCGAGGTCGCTTGCTTACCGAACGTCACGGTCAAAGTGCCATCGTCGAACGCCGCATCGAGTTTGCTGAAATCAGTATTTTGCGGCATTCTCAACGCGCGTTGCGAGTACTCCATCGTGTCTCGGCGTTCGGCGCGATGGTACTTGTATCCTTCGTCCTCCCACTTCTTCGTGTCCTTCTTCGTCGCGCTGATTCGAACGATCTGTCCATCAACTTCGACGTTGACGTCTTCTTTCTTCATCCCGGGAAGATCCGCACGCAAGACGTAAGACTTCTCATCCTCTAAAACGTCGACAGGAATGACGCGCAAGCCGCCCGCAAGCGGAGCCAACGCACCGCTCGCCCCGGGCGTGCGCTGCGCCAACGGCATCCACGGGTTACCCATTCCGGGCGCGAGATGAAAATTCGAAAACCACTGCGCAGCGATGCGTGCATTCAGTCAGTCCATCTCTACCCTTGTGCCTGAAGAAATCAACAAAGTCATCAAGTCATTTTGATGTCCTTTCTGATCAAGTTTTTTCCGTGAAAGGAAATATCGCGCATCGCTTCTCGCGCGCGCGCGAGACGAGACGAGACGAGACGAGACGAGTCGAGACGAGACGTCGAACCGAAGAACCCTCGCGCGTTCTTCGCCCTCGCCCCCCCCACGCGCGCGACCGCGTACGCACGTCGTCGGCGTCTCTGAAGACGTCACGAAAAAAGCTATCGGCGTCTCGCGCCATCTGCGTCGTCGCGCGTCCGCCGTCAGTCCTTCTGGGCACCGAAAGCGCATCTTCGCGCATCTTCGCGTTCGCGTCGCGTTCGTTCGCGCGTTCGCGCTCGCGTCGCACCGTCGTCGAGAGCGCCATGTCGTTCGTCGTTCGTTCGCTGTTCGTTCGCTCGTTCGTTCGCTCGTTCGCGCGTTCGCGTTCGCGTTCGCGTCGTCGTCGAGCGTCGTCGTGTGCCGAGACCGCGCCGCGCGAGGTGCCGAGACGCGGAAAAATTTATATATCGCACCTTTAGAGAGTACCTACACACATGACGAGTCATGAACCGTGGATATGTACGTATTTTACACCACTCACCGCATGTCCGAACACACTGTTTACGCAGACGTCAGCGTCGCGCGCGAGTGCGCATCGCGATGTCCGTCCGACCGCGAGTTTCAAACCACTCGCGGACTGTTTGCTCGAGCATCACCGAATGTTGTACGATTTACTTTATATACATAGTCTCGGATGATACTTCAATGCGTATCTCGTGATCGATAAAAAGTTACGTCGACGCGAGATCTCGCCGGAAAAATTTATATATCGCCCCTTTAGAGAGTACCTACACACATGACGAGTCATGAACCGTGACTCGCCGCGCCCCGAACGCGCCGTGCGTCACTTTTTATCGTTCCGCGCGCCGCGGTTTCGCGTGGGCCGTTTCGACGCTTCGTTACGCGCGATCGCGGCTGATTTTCGCCTCGCGCGGCGTCCGTTCGTTCGGCGCGCGCGCGCCGTCGACGCGGCGCGCGACGGCGGCACGCGACGCGCGCGCGCGTCGACGCGACGGTCGATGCTTCGCGCGAGTCTGCGTCGAGACGACGCGCGCGCGCGCGATGGGGACGCCGCGACGACGTCGAGGGGTGGACGACGCGGCCGGGATAACGAACGACGCGACGGCGACGACGCGCCCGAGCTCGGCGCGCTCGACGCGCTGCCGAGAGACGTGCGGATACACGCGCTGTCGTTTTGCGCGGCGGACGCGCTGGCGACGCTGGCGCGGATGGGGTTCGGGGAAGACGCGGCGCGCGCGGCGGAGCGGCGCGCTCGGAGACGCGGCGCGGAGGAGACGCCGAGACGCGGAGAGACGTGGATCGATGTTCTGAAGTTCGTCGAGGCGCGAGAGCGGATGTGGGGGGACGATAAAAATGTTCCAAAGGTCGTGGCGGTGGCGAACGAAAACGCGACGACGACGACGACGAGGGATGGGCGAACGCGAACGCGAGGCTGCGGGACCGAGGCGGACGACGACGCGTTAGGTCGCGCGATGATTGCGGTGGCTGGACACGCGTGCGTGATTCGAGTGAATCATAACGGTGAGGTTTTAGTCACGGCGACAGAGTGCGCCAACGACGAGGCGCGTTTCGGGCGGAGGGGCTCGCCACCGGGGATGTTTGGGCACTCGTCCGCGGTGCGCGACGAGCTGCGGGGGCTCCTGACGCCGCCGTCGCCTCGTGATTTTGGTGGTCCAAACGCACGTGTGGTTCAGCTTGCGCTGGGACGAGTGCACGCTTTAGCGCTCACGGATGATGGGAAAGTGTGGTCGTGGGGCGGCGACGCCGCTGGGCAATGCGGCCACGGGAGGTTTCGCATGGGCGAAGCGATGTCTCGCATCTCTCTGGGCGGGTCCCCGACGGCTGGCGGTGGTAGACGAAAATCGCGCACGTACGGCGGCGGTTCGCCGCCACCGCACCAGAGCTTTTTATTGTTCGACACACCGAGCGCACCGAGACAGATTGTCGCGCTCGAGGATAAACGTATCGCTAAAATACGGGCTTGCCGGTATTCCTCGGGCTGCCAAACCATCGACGGTAGACTTTATTGCTTTGGAGACAATCGAAATGGAAACTTAGGACTTGGTGATAACTTATGCGTGCGAGACACTCCAGTGCTCGTCGCGACGATCGACGGCGTGGTTGATTTTGACATGGGCGCCAAGCACACGTTGGCGGTGACGACCGACGGCGCCTTGTACTCGTGGGGCGACAACTCGATGAAACAGCTCGGGCGAGATGGCCCTAGGAATTGGCCAGCGATGGCGATAATCGACGTTTCGGATCGGATTGTTTCGTGCGCGGCGGGTGGGGCGCACTCTGCGTGCCTCACGGACGAAGGAGAGCTTTTCACGTGGGGCTCGAACGACGACTATGCGTGCGGGCATGTCGGGTCGAAAGTGTACGTGCCTCAGAAGCTCGAAGGCCTCCCCAAGTTGGTGTCGGTGAGCGCCGGTACGAAACATGTCGTAGGAGTCGATGAAACCAATCGCGTGTGGGGGTTCGGCTCGAACAAGCACGGCCAATTAAAACCAAATGAACGGGGCGTCGTCGAGCGTCCGACGATACTAGGTAATGAGGCGGTATTAGACATACGTTGTATCGATTAGAAAACTGATCTATCAATCTATTGTCACCTAGAACTAGAAATAATATGCAATCGTATGATGCGTACAAAAATGGTTCTCACGAATGAAGGTGACTTCACTTGGTCAAAGATTTCTTCGACGCGAACACGTCGCCGGCGACCAGCCCACCGAAGACGATGAGCGCTCCTCCCACGTAACCCATAGGGCCGAGGAATTCTCCTAAAGTGACAGCACCGAACACGGCGGCGAACAATGGTTCGCCCGCGAGTAAGACCGAGCTCTCAGAAGCCGAGACGGTTTCTTGCCCTTTGGCTTGCCCCAAATCGGCGAGGCAACCGGGAACGATGGCGGTGAAGGCGAGCAGGACCCAAATCTTCAAATTTTGCCAACCAGCCCACGGGACGGCGGCTCCAGGCACGCCAGAAGTGAAGGCGAACACATCATACAGCATCCAACCGCCGTACATCGCCGCCAGAAAAACGCATTTCCACACCTGCAATCCTTGTCCGGAAAACCCCTGCTTGGCGAATTGCCCGATGCGATAGACGTACATGGAATACGAAGCCGCGCCCGCGAGCGAGAGTAAATCGCCGAGATTGAAATTCCCACCGAGTTCAGCCGCCGCGCCACCATCCATGCCGAGCACGGCGACGCCGCAGAACGCCAACGCGCACCCAAGCCACGTCATGGACTTCACCTTATCGCCCCCCAAGCTCGCGATGAAGGGCGTGAACGCGATGGAGGCTTGCGTGAAGAAGCTCACGCGCGTGGCGTCGGTGAACAACAGCGCGACGTTACACAATCCCTGATTCCCGAGATTCCAAAACGCCAACTCCGCCGCGCTTCGCCAAAATCCAGCGCCGGTTTCGAAACCTTCCCCCCCCTTCGAATCCTTCGCCATCAACATCGGCGCGAAGCACAAAATCGTCATCAAACCTCGCACGCCGCCGAGCACGCCCGCCGTGGGCGCGCCCGCGGATTCGAACACCAATTTCAACGACACGCTCAGCGATCCGTACGCCATCGCCACCAGCACCAGCAACAACCGTCCTTGATTCGTCGCTCGCGTCGCCGCCGCGTCGTCCTCGTCCGCGTCGCCGCTTCCCAGCACCGCGCGCGTCGCCGTCCCTCGCGTCCCGCGCGCGCGCGTCGTCCCGCGCGTCGTCCCGCGCGTCCGCACCATCGCGCGCCCGTCGTCGTCAGCGTCCCGCCCCTCGACCTTCGCGCGCGTCCTCGTCGTCGCCCGCGTCGCCGCCGTCGATTCCGCTCGCGCGCCGCGTCGCGCTCGCCGCGTCGTCGTCGTCGTCGTCGTCGCGCGCGTCGCGCGCGTCGCGAGCGTCGCGCGCGCGAGCATCGCGTCCGTCGTCGTTCGCGTCACCGTCGCGCGCGCGGCTCGAGTCGCGATTCGCGCTCGACGTCGCGGCGAACGACGCGGCGCTCGAACGCGCGCGTCGCGCTCCGCCGCGCGCGAGGGTTCGCCGCGGATCGCGAACGCGCGGCGACGCGCGCGCGACGGCGGATCGCGATGCTCGCGCGCGCGTCGCGCGATCGGCGACGCGGTGTCGGGAAACCGGGGTTTGAATACGTCGATGTGCGCGCGATCAGGGACGGGAAACGGTACTGGAACGGGACGCGATGGATGGGATGAAGAGCGACTACGCCGACCGCTGTCGACTCGAGCGCGCGCGCGGAAGAGGGCGCGCGAGCGGTCGGCGTGATGTCGACGAGGACGACGACGCGGCGCCGACGTCACAGGGCGTCGACGACGTTGAAGCCGAAGACGGCGAAGACGGCGGATTGGAGACACAAAAAGACGCTGTAACCGAAGAGACGATGCCTGAGGACGCCCCAAACGGCGCAAAATAGGAAAAAGACGGACATGAGGAGCTCTTTGAAGTGAAACGGTTTGGCGCGGAGCGTCGGGGCGAGACGCCGGGCGAGACGGGTGGTTTTGGCTCGTTCCACTTTTTGAGCGACCCACTTGCCGAGTTTCGTGGTGACGACCCACTCGTTGGCGTGCTCCAAGCCGAGTAAGCCACTGATCATGGCGTTGAGCTTGACCAGAGTGTTGGCGTTTTCGAATAAAACGTACGGTATCGCGTACAATAAGCCATTTTTCGTGAACGTGCACGTGCTGATCGTGACGAGCACGGGGGCGTAGACCAACGCCCAGAATGGGACGACGACTTCGGGCATCGTCGCGCAAAGGGGGATGAGCAAGAGGTAGAAGAAAAACGAAACCAAGTGCGTCGCCGCCATGCGAGTGCCGAAGAAGAAAATGTTCAAATACAGCTTTGACGCGAACGGAATGTCCGCCTCCCAAATCGATGTCATAGCTTTGCGCCAAAGCGCCATCGGTCCGGCGCTCCAGCGATGCTGTTGCTTACGAAATGCGTCGTACTGCGCGGGTATTTCGTTTAAGCACGTGACGTGATCGAGGAAAATGAACTTCCATCGACGAAGATGCGCGCGCAAGGACAAGTCGAGGTCTTCCACCGTGCTGCGACAATCCCAGCCTCCTGCGTCCTCGATGCACGTTCTCCGCCAAACTCCCGCGGTACCGTTAAAGTTGAAGAAAAGACCTGCTGAAAATCGAGCGAATTGTTCGCAACGAATGTGGTAGTTGAGCGAAATACTTTGCACGCGCGTCAACAGATTTTCAGACGCATTTGCATACACCCAACGCGCTTGAACGAAACCGCATTGGGGGTTCGAATGGATCCACGGTATCGTCTTAAGTAAGAAGTCTGGCTCGGGACTGAAATCTGCATCGAAAACGCACACGTAGTCGTAATCTACGATGTCATCCATCGCCTCTGCCATCGCTCCCGCTTTGTAGCCGGTTCGATTGGAACGCCATCGATATTGGGTTTGCACACCTTGCTCGTTGCACGTATGCAAACACTCTTCGATCGTCTCGCGCGTCTCAGCGCACGTGGAATCATCGAGAACTTGGATCAAAAACTTATTTCTTGGCCATTGGATTTCACGAGCGCACTGTATCACGTGCGCGCAGACGTCCGTCTCGTTGAACATCGGCAGCTGAACGACGACGGACGGATACTTAGCCTCGTCGCCCTCCAACTCGAAATAGTCGAACCTTTTGAGAGCGCTTTTGCGCGATATATACCGCCAATAGAATGCAACATAGCAGTGAAAGAATCTGTCCGCAGCGACGAGCGACGAGAGAAGGGCAAGCACGCCGACGGCAAATTGCACGCACGGCGAAATCCAAAGAAAACGCACAGCGGTGATGCCCTCGCTGATGACATTTGCTCGCTCGTTCGCGCTCATCCACGCCTCTTGTCTCCGCTCAGGATCGGTAACGATTTTATGCAACATTTTTCCCTGCGTTGACGCGCGCGAGACCGCTTCGTGTGCCACAACCATGGTTTTTGGGTGTGTGAAAACTCCCAACGCAAACAGCGTGAAGACAAAGGAAAACATGAACGCTCTCCAAGACGACGATTTCGGCGGTGATTTCGCCGGTGGAACGTGCATAATGCCAGGAATGATCGTATTATCAAGATTAAGTCGCCACGAAACTGAATTCAGGTCGACGAGCCTTGGAGTGAAGCTCCCTCGCGTATTCACGAGGAAACGCGTCGTTGGCGACAACACCTCGGAATGTCGAATGAAGGAGGGCTTGGTGGATATGGTGCTCATTCGGTGTTTATTTCAAAACTTGGTTCGTCGACTCAAACTCATGCTACCGCAAGTCAAACTGAAAACTCATTACTCGCACCCTAGGGTTCTTAGAAATAGTGACCAATGTTGGTATCACTGACTCTCAACTTTCTTCACCAAGTGCGGATTGAGGTAGCGACTGACGGTGAACGCAAGGAATCTTTCGCCGTCTTGAAGCTTCAAAAGCTTGGACAATTTCGTATCTGGGACAATGAATCGCTTGTTGATTGGATCCATCAAATTATGCTCGCGGAAATACTGCCAGATTCTCGTCGTGAGTTCCTTGCGGTTTATCGTCTTCACGCCGCCGAGAAACGCTGTGAGCTCGGGCGAACAGTGGTACATGACTTGGAGACCCCCCGCGGCCTTTCGCCTGCTTTGTTGTTCTCTCAATTCCTGCATCTTTTCATCACTCAAGGGAACGTACGACAACATCTCCCGCGTGTATCGATCTTTATCCAACTCTGCCATTTGTTCGTACCGATGGCGACTCGCCTCCGACATCGTCTTCCACTCCACACCGAGCTCGCGAGCGATATCTGGGAACGTCATATCGGGGTTTGCATCCTTAATTTGTGATCTTCGCGCACTCACAAAACACATGTACGCCCCTTTCGGTCCTTTCGGTCGAGTTGGGTCCACTAATTCCTTCGTCTTGCCCCGACCCGTTTTTTTCTGCGCCTTGGCCTTTTTGCCCTTCGAACCCTCCTCATCCAAGGCCGCCCTTTTCTTCGTTACCGCACCCTTCAAGAAGTGTTCCACCTGCCACGGTTAAAGCGCATCGCGTGCGTCAGTCATCGAGCGTTCCACACCGCGCGCTCGTCCGAGAGCGCCGGCGCCGCCGTCGTCGCGCGGTGAATTCAATCATTCCTCTCAACGATCTTAAACCAAAATTCACGCAACGTCGTCGATGTCGCGCGTCGAATCCCTCCCAAACCGCACCAAACCGCGAATCAATCATCGCGCGGGCGTCTCTTCTCGATCGCGCGCGCGCTCGAGCTCGCACCTCGGCGCGTATAAAGTTTTTGTGTTCGCCCAAATCCCGTCCCAACGAATTCTCCAGCGACTTTTGCAGCGTCCGCACGGTCGCCTTTTCCAAGTCTGCGCCGCGGATGATGTCCGGGAGCAGTCTCGCGATCTGGCGCTGCGTGTCCTCCATCGCGTCGTCGTGTTCGTTCGCGTCCATGGCGCGCGCGCGGGTTTGACGTCGCCGCGCGCGCGCGGGATTGCGCGCATCGCCACGGGGCCTGCTAGTTTGTTTTCGAACGGTCAAATCTTCCGGTCGGTCGCCGCGCTCGAACTGTTTGCCCACACGACGCCGCGATCGATCGCGCGCGCGGAGGTTTCTCGCGCGCGCGCGTGATCGAGCGCTGGACGCGGTCGCCGCGGATCGGCGACGATTGGACGATTCGAGCTCGACGACGACGCGCGCGGCGTCGAGCGCGCGAACGACGAGCGACGACGAGGGAAACGGGCGAGAACGAAAGGCGATACGCGACGGCGCGACGCGTGGCACAATGCGTTTGACATTCTATACAAAAATGGGCGGGCGTCTAACGCCGCGCCGCGCGGCGGGACGAAGCGGCGAACGCGAAGCGCCGTAGTCTTCATCTTCGTCGTGGGACGTCTGCTGCGTGATGCATCGCAGCAGACGTTGAAAAAATCGAATCAATGTTGAAAATTGACGAGACGTGTCGTCGTCGTCGTCTGTAGTGGTTTCGCTCGTGCCGCACGCTGATGCGGCGGGAAAAATGAAAGAATAAAGGCGCGCTTCACGCGCCAAACGTGCGGTAGATTTCGCAGTGGGCTGGGTCGGTGACGACAGAACCGCACTCCCATGGAATTTCGCCTTGAGTGATGCATTCGCGAAGCTTCATATCGTACACGATGTTACGACGACGAGGCTGAAGCAAAGGTGCGCGCGCCCCGCTCAAGACGTCCATGGCTCGCGTGGGCGCGAACCAAGGATGGTCAAAGATGAGCGAGAAAGCGCCACCATAACCTAAGCGTTGCGTTTCGTCTTCGTGTAGGAAAGACTTGACGATGGAACACGTATCGGCGTCGAACCAGGGCGGAAATGTCATGCTTTCGTTACGGTGATGCATCAATCGACGATAGAGCTCCTGGCGAGAGTCTTTGTCTGCGCCGAATGGCGTTCCGCCGCTGCATAACTCGTAAATCAAAACCCCCAGCGCCCATATGTCGGCTTCAAATCGACAGCCTCGGTGCGTCAGTACTTCTGGCGACATGTACTGCGCCGTACCGCAAATTGTAAACGCGCGTTCGCCGTCGTCCAACTTCTTTGCCATGCCAAAATCAGCGAGTCGCACGCTCCCGTTGACGTCCAACAGAATATTCTCTGGCTTCAAATCTCGATAAACGTACCCGCATCTGTGAATATAATCGAGCGCCAGCGCACATTGGGTGGTGTACATCTTAGCGTCCTGCAGCGTGGGCAAACCGTGATAATTCATCGCCTGAAACAAGTCTCCACACGAGGCGTACTCGAGCACTAAATACAACGCCCATTTGTCCTGGTACGCATGCAAAAGCTTATCGATGAACGGGCCTTGATTTATCGTCGCGTGCACCTCGCGCTCGCGAACGGCGTGTCGAATCTCTCCAACGTCAATGAGCTTTTGCTTTCGCATAACCTTGAACGCCACGAGTTGATCGGTGAAGCGATACTTGGCCAAGTACACGGTGCCGCACAATCCACGCCCGAGCTCGCGAAGGATGATGAAGTCTCTGAACGTCGCGTTCTTCATCATTCCTGAGTCTGGAACACCTTCTGCGTACTCAGCCTCGACAAATTCGCTACCCAAGTTTCCGCGCTGTTCCTCTCGCGTCTTCGGCTTTTCTCTCTGCTTGGCGCGCTCCTGACCTCCGATGTGCGACAACTGCAGCGGCGCGACTTCGGGTTGCTGTCTCGTCAACTCTCGTAAATCCAAAGCGCTGGCCGTTCCTCTGAGATAATTCGCGCGTTGATGCTCGGAATGACCCGCAACCGTCGTCGCCGACGCTTCGCTACCGTCGCTCACGTCGCTCATCGCCATGTCCACGCTCGACTCGCTTCGCTTGAGCGGCGACGCGCTAAAATCAAACCCTCCGCCTCCTTGCGCGAGATCCTTCCCGGTACAGCGGCTGAGCAACGTCCGCACCTTTTCTGCGTTTCTCGGTGACCCTTTCAGCACGGAATTCATCCTGCGCGGGGACGATAACGCGGGCGAAAACGCGCGGTGTCCTCCGAGCGCGTACTTCCCCTCGCCCAACCGCGTCGTCGTCGCCGTCGCGTTATTATCATCGCTCCCCGAGCTCGAATTCCCCATCGCCGACGTCTCCTTACCCCCCCCCGTCGTCTCCGCCGCCGCTTTCGCCATCTCCCGCGCCCGCGCCGTCCCCGACCGCGTCGTCGCCTTCTCCGCGCGCGCGTCCCCTCGCGTCCCGCCCCCCTTCCCGCGCCCTCGCGCCTCGCCCACCGATATATCGATCATCTCTCGCACGATGTCCATCTCCTCCGCCTCCGAGCTCTTCGCGCTCGTCGTCGCGCTCCCGTCGCCGCGTCCCGTCGCCGACGTCCCGCGCGTCTTTTCGCCGTCGTCTCGCCCCCTCGCCCCCTCGTCGTCGCGCACCGTCACCCGCGCCCGCGTGATCCCATCGCGAAGCGCGTCGTCGTCGTCGCTCGCCGCCCTCGCGTCGTCGTCGTCGTCGTCGTCGCGCGGTTTCCGTCGCGCCATCGCGCGCGTCCGCGCCGCGGCGCCGTCTGCCGTCGCGTTCGCGGTCGACGCGCGTCCGCGCCGCGGCGCGCGCGTCGCATATTGAGACGCGCGCGAACGCCATGAGACGCGCGTTTATCGTCGTCGTCGTAAAGGGTTCCGCGGTGCGAAAAAGCGCGCGGGGTGTTCTCGCGAGATGGTTTGTTGCTATTAAGGTGGTGTACAGTATGTGTCATGTGTACGTATAAAGATATAGGTAGTGTTCTCAATATTCGATTCGAGGCGACACACGAATGAATCACGCGCGATTCGTTCGATTCGTTCGATTCGAGCGATTCGAGCGATTCATTGGGTCGATTCGATTCGTTCGTTCGTTCGATTCGATCGATCGATCGAACGAATCGAACGAATCGAAGGTTTCCCACGCCACCGATGTGTACGCGTGCGCCACCGACGTCGACGGCGCCCTTCACCACCGTCGACGCGCGCGTGCGCCGGCGTCACTCGACGCGGCGATGCGCGTCGCCCGTCTCGACGCCGTCGCG